>Ga0222633_1000624_pt1 | contig 28835 bp, 17 predicted proteins | sample AntAcemetageno48_FD_179816 | JGI IMG/M metagenome (GOLD analysis project Ga0222633, IMG submission 179816) | Saline water microbial communities from Ace Lake, Antarctica - #48 | ecosystem: Environmental > Aquatic > Non-marine Saline and Alkaline > Saline | place: Antarctica: Ace Lake | collected...
CCCGTGCGATTTGACGCAGGGTTCGGTCGCCGAAAACTACATACGGAGGCACTTCGCGCTCGTCGGCGAGGCGCTTCCGCAAGGCCCTGAGTCGCTCGAACAATCCCTCATCGCAAGCCACTGTCCCGGCCCGCGCGACTGCAGCAACTGAACCGGCTTCGCCGGCGCCGGGCAGGCGGGTCAAGGTCACCGGGGCGCGGTCGCCGAGCAGTTGTCGGCCTTTTTCCGACACGCTGACGGTCTGGTAATTGTCCGAACTCATCGTGGCGTATCCCAAGGAGACAAGTTGCCGGGCGATTTCGGCCCACTCTGGACGCGGATGATCCTTGCCGATGCCGTAGGTGCTGAGGGTGTCGTGCTCCCAGCGCCGGATTTTCTCCGTGTTCGCTCCGGTCAGTACTTCGACGGCGTGGTTGATACCGAGATCAAAGCCGCTTTTCTGCCGGATGCGAAGAAGGCAGGAGAGGAATTTCTGTGCCTCGACCGTGGCGTCCCAGGTCGTTCGCGGTTCCAAACAGACATCGCAAGCACCGCAATTTTCCTCGCCCCATGTCTCGCCGAAATACCCGAGCAATTCCGTGCGGCGGCACTTGGCGCTATCGGCGTAGTCGACCATCTTTCCCATCTGTTGGCGGGCGATCTTGGCGGCAGCCGGATCGGTCATGTCGTCGAGGAATTTCAGATTCCGCATCAGATCGCCGCGCGAGAAAAGCAGCAGGCAATCAGACGGCAATCCATCGCGGCCGGCCCGGCCGGTTTCCTGATAATAGCTCTCGATGTTCTTCGGCAGATCGGCGTGGATCACATAGCGGACGTTCGGTTTGTCGATCCCCATTCCGAAAGCGACGGTCGCGCAAATTACCTGTGCCTCGTCGCGCAGAAACGCGTCTTGGTTCGCGGCGCGGGTGGCCTGCTCCAACCCGGCGTGGTAGGGCAGTGCGGCGATGCCTTCCTCGCGCAGAGCTGCCGCTGTTGCTTCTGCGGCGCGGCGCGATTGGACGTAGACGATGCCCGCCTCGTCCTTGCGTTCGGCCACGAATTCGAAGACTTGCCGGACGGGTTTCTTTTTCGGCACCACCGCGTAGTGGAGGTTGGGACGGTTGAAGCTGGCGACGAATACTTCTGGCTGGCGCAGGGCAAGTTGACTCGTCAGGTCGGCCCGGACTCGCTCCGTCGCTGTCGCCGTCAGCGCCATGAAAGGGACTCCCGGCAGGGCTTCCCGCAGCGTGGAAAGTTGACGGTATTCCGGTCGGAAGTCGTGACCCCATTCGCTCACGCAATGCGCCTCGTCGACCGCCACGGCGCTGACGTTCCAGCGCTTCAGATTTTCCACGAATCCCGGCGATAGGATGCGCTCGGGGGCAGCGTAGAGGAGTTTGTAAAAATTCGCTTCAAGACCCGCGGTACGGTGTTGAAGTTCGTCGTGCGCCAGTGACGAATTCAGAAAAGTGGCTTCGACGCCGTTGGCGAGCAGCGCGTCGACTTGGTCCTTCATCAGCGCGATGAGAGGCGAGATCACCAGTGTCAATCCTTCGCGAGCGAGCGCCGGGAGCTGGTAGCAGATCGATTTGCCCGCGCCCGTCGGCAGGATCGTCACCACGTCGCGTCCCGCCAACGAAGCGGTCACGATCTCCTCCTGCAGCGGTCGGAACGAATCGTAACCGAACACGTCTTTGAGAATTGGGAAAATGGGCGGCGAGTTGCTTTGCGGCATCGCCGGAGGGTAGCGAGGGCAGGGACGGTTTGCAAGAAGGGCGGCGTTGAATACAGTTTGAATGTTTCCATAGAATCCGGCACACTTTCCCCCTGCTGCATGGCCAAAGAACTCACGCTCGACATAGCCCGGTTGGAAGATGCGTTCGAAATGCTGGGCGTGGATGATGGCTTTGGCGATTACGCCGATTTTCCGAACGACTCCTATCTCGACCTCACCACCGGCGAACTGATCGTTCCCGAAACACACGAAGTGAACGAGGCACTTTGTGGAGACAAAAATCTCCTCCGCTTGGAAGCGCTCGAATCCGACGGGTATGCGACCATGAAGGGATTCGTGCACTCTCTCGACGATGGCCCGCCAGGGAGCGTCTCGCCGACGCCATCGCCGGTCCCGGTCCATTCCGCCGGTTCAAGAACATTGTTCACGGTGGCGGCGACATCGAGCTACGTCACGCGTGGGGCAATTTCGAGCAAGGCGTTCAGCGCGAGGCCATTGTCGAAGGGTTGACCGAACACGACATCGAGCCTGTCTGGAAAGAGGGCATCTTTCAACCGCCGCCGCTTTCTGATAAGCGCCCCGAACTGATCGCAGCCGTCCTGACATTCGTCCACAGAGCCGCCGGCCTCGAAGGTGTGCGTCGCGTCTCCCTCTTCGGGCAACTCGCTACCGATAAGCCTCATCCCGAAAATACAGAGGTGCTCGTCGAAATCGAGGAAGGCCTCCCGCTCGCACCGCTTGCGAGGATTTCTCGCCAATTCCAGTCGAACATCATGGAGACCGGCGATAGCCGCGGCGGTTGCGTTTTCCTCGCCGATCCGGAAGGGCGCTATCTCGGTCGCGTTTGCCCGTGGCGCGAATGTCGGCCGGGTATACGGCAAGCGTGCCAGGCGCAGCATTGCGGTGCGATCGAGTATCTCCATGACGATTTTCAAAACGTGAATCTTTCGCGCGATTTCATCGCCGGGCCGCCCATCGATCTCTGGCCCGAAACCGTTGTGAGGATCGATCCCGTGCCGGAAGATGTCCGGAACGCACTTCGGGAGAGGTTGGAGAATTGACGGACTCGCCGCCGGGCTGCATTCTTTCCGACGAACGATCATGACCCGACTCATACTCTCCAGCATTTGCCTTTTCCTGACTGCCCTCTCGAGTGCGCAAGATTTCCCCACGCCGTATAACACTGAGCCGGGCGATCCGTCGCCGATGTCTGCGGTCGAGGCGGCAAAAACTGCGGTGCTTCCCGAGGGGTTTCGGTGCGAGGTTTTCGCTTCCGAGCCGGAAGTCCAGCAGCCTATCGCGATGTGCTTCGACGACGGCGGGCGTCTCTGGGTGGCCGAGTGCTATACCTTTGCCGAGCGCCCTTTGCGTTGGGATTTGGAACTGCGCGACCGGATCGTGGTGTTCGATGATACTGACCACGATGGCAAGCCTGACAAGCGCACTGTTTTCTGGGATGAAGGTCAGCGCCTCACCAGTGTCGCATGGGGGCAGGGAGGAGTCTGGGCGTTGTGCGCGCCGCAATTACTTTTCATTCCCGACGCCAATAATGACCTCGTTCCTGATGGCGACCCCATCGTCGTCCTGGACGGATTCGACGCTGAGAATATTGGCCACAACATCGCCAATGGTCTCAAGTGGGGGCCGGACGGATGGCTCTACGGGCGTCACGGTATCACCGCAACTTCACTGGTTGGCGCGCCCGGCACGGCTGAGAAGAATCGCACCGCTCTGAACTGCTCTATCTGGCGTTACCACCCCGAGCAGAAAGTAATCGAAGTCTTCTGCAACGGCGGGACCAATCCCTGGGGGCTCGACTGGAATGCCGACGGTCAGCTTTTCTACACTAACACCGTCATCGGCCACCTCTGGCATGGAATCCCGGGTGCTTATTATGAACGCATGTTCGGCGCGCATCTGAACCGCCATGCTTACGAAATTATCCCGCACACTGCCGATCACTATCATTGGGATAAAGGCTCCGAAAAATGGAGCGACATTCGCGACGGGATCACAGACACGAGTTCCGCTCTCGGCGGCGGTCATGCCCACATGGGCTGCCTGATTTACGAAGGGGGAGTGTGGCCCGAGGCGTATCGCGGAAAGCTTTTCACCTGCAATCTCCACGGTCGTCGCGTCAATATGGATGTGCTGAAACGCAAAGGTGTCGGCTATGTCGCTGAGCATGGCGAAGATTTCATGATGATGGAGGATCCGTGGTTTCGCGGACTCGACTTGCTGACCGGGCCTGACGGCCAAATGTGGATCAACGACTGGTCTGACACCGGTGAATGTCACGATAATGACGGGATTCATCGCACCAGTGGCCGCATTTACCGCGTCGTTTATGATGGTCCCGGGCAAGGTGAGCCAACCTTGGAACGACCTGCCTGGCTCAGCACAGATACGGAGATTAGTAGTTTGTTAGATTCAGAAAACGAAAGCCAGAAAGCGATTGGCGTTCGCAGGTTGTCCGAGGCTTCGCCTAACGATCCGGAGACATGGAAAATACTAAATGGGATTGCGGCCAACAACCCGGCCGGCCTTGTGCGCCTCGAGCTTGCCGCGGCTTTGCAGAGCCTTCCGCTGGAACAGCGCTTTTCGCTTGCGACTATTCTCTGCAGTGTCGCCGACGATGCAGACGACCGTCAGCAACCGCTCATGATTTGGTATGGCATCGCCGAAGCTGTTCCTGAGTTCCCCGACGAAGCGATCACTCTCGCGCTCAGTTCTAGGTTGCCGACCGTGACCCGTCTCATCTCCCGTCGACTCGCAGAAGAGTTGGAAAGCAGCCCTGCTCCCGTTGACACACTTCTCACTGCCGTCACGGAGTCCGACAATGCCGAATTGCGGGCTACCGTAGTAACCGGCATCGCCTCGGGATTGGAAGGTTGGAATAAGGCACCAGAGCCGAAGTCGTGGAAAGCGCTCGTCGCTGCTGTCAATAGTGGCGGTCATGCTGGTAGCAAGGATCTCGTTCGCGAACTTTCCGTTCTCTTCGGAGACGGTCGGGCACGGGATGAGTTACTCGTCATTGCCGGAGACAAAGAGGGTGACCCCGGAGCCCGTCGCGCGGCTTTGAATGCTCTGCTTCGGCAGCCCGACAGCGAATTGCTCAAACTCCTCGAAGGATGGGTCAACGATAAGGTGATCTCCGAAGAAGCTGTCCGCGGCCTCGCGCTCTATGATGCACCCGGTGTGTCGACTCGAGTGCTCAATTTCTGGCAGCGCAACCCGCAAAGCCGCCCCGCAGCCATCGACACACTTGTGTCGCGGCCTTCCTACGCGACGGATTTGCTCAACGCGATTGAAAAAGAAACGATTCCTCGCGACGCAATCAGCCCTTTTCAGGCCCGGCAGATTCAGAGCCTTGGCGACGACAAGCTCGCGGGGCGCCTGCGCGAATTATGGGGCGAAGTCCGCGAAACACCCGAGGAGAAAAAGCGCGAGATTGCTAAGTGGAAGGTGCTTCTTTCCGAAGAATCGATTGCCTCATCCGATCCGGAAGCGGGAAAGATTATCTTCGCCACCAGCTGCGGAGCTTGTCATAAGCTTTACGGCGAAGGTGGTGAATTTGGACCCGACCTGACCGGCAGCGACCGGCACAATCTCGACTATCTGGTTGGCAACATCGTCAATCCAAACGACGTCGTTCCCGCCGACTATCGATTAACTGTTTTTACCTTGAAGGATGGTCGTGTCGTTTCCGGCGTGATCCCCGAAGAGAACGAGCGTTCGGTGACCGTGCGATCACCCGCCGAGATCATCACGCTGGATCGGAAAGATATCGCATCGCGAGAAACCATGCCTGTTTCGCTAATGCCTGAAGGACTGCTGAATGCGATCGGAGAAGAGCAGGTGCGTGATTTGGTGGCGTATCTGATGTCGGGAAAGCACTGATCTTTGTATTCCCCATCTCGTTTCGCTGTTAGTGTCCATCCATGACCCACCCTCCCTCGCGCGATCCGTTACGCGACGCCCGTCGTGACGCACCCGTCCTCAAGTGCCCTTTTCAGGGGGAGGACGTTCCGATGATCCTGCGTCACGCCGATGTTCGTGTGGCCGCGAAAGACTGGAAGACTTTCAGTTCCGATGCGCCTTTCCGGGTGCCCATTCCCTCAGAGGAAGATGTTCGGTCGACTCGTCAGCTTCCGATCGAGATCGACCCTCCGGAGCACGCCGAATACCGCAAGCTCGTGGAGCCCTTTTTCCAGCGTGCCAAGGATCCGGCAATCGTGGCACAGGTGGAGTTGCTGATCGACGAAATGCTGACGATGGCACTCGATCGGAATTCCATCGATGCGGTCAGCGATTTCGCGCTGCCGATCCAATCCCGGGCTCTGACCTATCTTCTCAATATGCCTGAGTCAGAGGCCGACACTTGGATCGGGTGGGGGATTCACGTTTTCAAAGTGGGAGACAGCCAGAAAAAGGGCGATGCGCTGGAGAATTACCTCACCGAACAGTTTGACCAGGCGGAGGCTGATCCGGGCGGGGACTTTTTCAGCGCGCTGGCGATCGCCGAGTTTCAGGGGCGACCACTCACTCGCGAAGAGATGATGGGTTTCGGTAACCTGACTTTTGCTGGAGGCCGGGACACCATCATCCACAGCATATCTTCGATCATTGCCCATTTTGCCGAACGTCCGGAGGATCTTGAATTTCTCCGTGGCGATGAGAAAAAGATCAAGCTGGCGTCGGAGGAATTCTTTCGGGTTTTTATGCCGCTGACCCACATTGGACGAGTTTGCCCGGTCGAAACCGATTTACATGGCACGCAGGTTCCGGCGGACGGGCGTGTTTCGCTTTGCTGGAATTCAGCCAACCACGACGAATCCGTCTTCGAAGCTCCCGAAGAAGTCCGTCTGGATCGAAAACCAAATCCACATTTGTCCTTTGGGTTCGGCACCCACCTCTGTCTCGGTGCTCCACACGCCCGTCTGATCGTGCGCACTCTCCTCGCTGCGTTGTGCGAACGAGTGGAATCTATCGAGGTCCTCAGTTCGGAGGCTCTGGTGGAGCATGAAGCAAAATACAGCCGACTCAATGGGTTCGAATCGCTCGTGGCTCGGTTTGTTAGCGGAAACCCCTGAGTTACTTCGCTTGTCGAGTCCTCGTCATTCAAAAGCGAAGTAATGAGACTGCTCGACTGAGATACCAGTTTTAGGTCGACGTCAGACGTTGCCCTGAGCTGGAAATAATTGTTTTCCGGGTCACAAAATCGGGTTCTTAGCTCAATTGCTAGTGATGGAGATTTTTTCGCTCGCAGCAGAAACAATGCAGCGATTCAGCTGTTGTATCACGTGGATAAAGACGGATCGGGATCGACAAGCGCAACCCATTCTCGCAGAATCGCCTGCGGTATTTCTGGATTAGAATGAAATGAATCAAGCTGACGACATACTCGAATTACTGGAGCGTTACCCGGAGGATTGGGGGCTGCGCCTTCTGGCGATCGAGAATGCCGTACGGCGAGGTGGGCCGGACGAGGCACGACGTTTCGTTCGAGAGTGTCCTCCGGAGGCCATTTCGTCACCCGAAATTCAGGCTCGTGTGCACGAGCTGCTAACGCAGGGAGTTGCTGCGTTGGAGGAACAGCCGGTTCCGCCCGAGGATGAGTTGCAGCCTGTTTATACAACAATCAATATTCCCCCGGTCCCTGCGGAGGAGGAAGATGAGATCTTGGAGAATTCGGATGAGAACGCTGAAGAAGATTTCCCCCCAACCTACAGTGGCGGTCTTTCTGCCTTGATTGATGAGGAGCCGACGGATTATGCAGAGGAAGACGAAGGGGTAAGTGCGCCCACTCGCGCAGAGGCGCCGCATATAGCGCGAAACGAAGTGCATGAGAAGTGGGACGGTTACGAGGGTGGCCTTGAACTGGTCAATGCGGAGTTTGTCCCGCGATTCGCACGTCCATCCCACACCTCGGAGAAATTCTCTTCGCTCACCGTCGCCGTTGCTTTCCATCTCATTCTTTTGCTCGTGATCGGGATGGTGGTCGTCCAGATTCCGAATCCGCCACCGCCTAAGTTGATCGTCTCTGTCATTCACGAGCGCGAGGCCAATATCGTCACGCCACGACTCGCCCGCATCACTCCCGAGATCAGGCCCGCCGCTGCCACGGCACAGGCGATCGATGTTATCAGTGCAGTCAATAGCTCGACCTTCAGCGTTCCTGATGTCGACGACGCGCCAAATATGATGGCTGTCTCCATGTTGCCCGGAATACGACCTCTCGGAAATGGCATGAGCTTTTCTACGGATGCGACAAAAGCTTCGGACGTCAATTTTTTCGGCATCAGCGGGAGCGGCAAGAAGGTGGTTTTCATCATCGATGCCACACCGCAGATGCTCGTGGATGAAAAGGGCGGCATGGTCGCCTACGACAACGTCAAAGAGGAGGTCGGCATCATGCTGGCGAATCTGAATCGTCACACTCACTTCAACGTTTTACTGTATCAGGGAAAGCGGGTCGTCTCTTTCCGTAACGATCTCGTTCCCGGTTTGCCTTCGAATCTCCGTCTGGCGATCGAATGGATGGATCCGCTCAATCGCGAATATGAAGCCCTCGGTTTGCGGAACGAATTCGGTGAAACTCTATCCGTTCAGGACAACGAAGAATACCCGATCGCCTCGCGTGATGTGGCCCATTACACAAAGGCGATTCAAAAGGCCATGGAGTGGGAAGCTAGTGCGATATTCTGTATCGCCAGTGGCTATTCTCAAATGCAGCGATCTCCGACTCCTGAAATGGTGGAGGAAATGAAGAAGCTGGCGGCGGCAAACCCCGGCACGCCGGGTACTGTCAGTTCCGGAGCGAAAAAGGCGTGGCAGTCGGCCGTTGCAAAAACGAAGGCCTGGCTTGCGAAAGAAAATGCCGCCCGTCGCGAGAAAGGTGTTTCCCAAAAAGTTGTCACAAACTTCAGTCAACTCGTTCAGCAACGCACCGGGGCAAGTCCGCCCAGGAGCACGGGAGGCACGCCTGCAGGTGCAGGAAAGATAAAACGCCTCCCGCCGGCAACATCTGATGACATCGAGCGGCAGGTGAAGCAGTTGGTGAAGTATGAATACAAGGAGGAGCGACTGGACGAACCGAGTCTACACATGGTCGTGTTTCTCGGTGAGGACGAACGCATCAAAGCCGCAGAGGATCATTTCCGGCGCTTGACCAGGCTGAACAATGGGAAGTTGAAAATCCTTCGCGGACTGGCGGCGATGGAGGATGTTACGAGTAGCCAATAGATTTCAGTTTCGGGGCAGACCGGGCGAACAATTTGCTATCGCTGGCTGGATAGTTGCTCCAGACTCCGTGAATTGTTTTGCGTTATGAAGACACTCATCTTTTCTGCCCGGTTCGCTGTTCTCGCACTCTTTTTCAGTGGGCAGGTGGCCGGACAGGATTTGCGTCGGCCAAACGTGGTTGTCTTTCTGGTCGATGATCTCGGATCGGGGGAAGTTGGTTGCTATGCCAGCAAATTTCATGAGACCCCGAATATCGATGCGCTTGCCGCGAAGGGGATGCGTTTCACTCAAGCCTATTCAGGATCTACGCTTTGCTCGCCAAGTCGGGCGGCGCTGCTGACAGGTCGTTCGCCGGCGCGATTACACCTGACAGATTGGATTCCGGGGCAAAAGCAGATTAATCGCAAGACCATCACGCCTGACTGGCAAACCTACATGGATCAAGAACGTGTCCTGCTTCCTGAGGCCATGCAGGAGCAAGACTATGCCACGGGCTTTTTCGGCAAGTGGCATCTCATTCCAAGACCCAGGCCGCAAGATCAGGGGAACAGGTCGGCCCTTGCTAAGATCGCGTCCAAGTATGCAGATCATACGCCGGAGAGGCATGGATTTGATGAGAACTTTGGTGGCGATCATTCACCCAATCAGGGTGGAAACTTCTTTTTTCCAGCTTATCAGGAATTCCCGAATTTAGATGGAAAGGGCAGCGAGGATCAGTGCCTCACCGACGTGCTCACGGATTGTGCGATCGACTTCATAAATCGAAAACAGGAAGAGTCGTTCTTTCTCTATTTGTCCTACTACACGGTGCATACACCCATCACGGGAAAGCCGCGATATGTCGCGAAGTACCGTAAGAAACTGGCTGACAATCCCAACGCCGGTTACTACATGAAGAACCCCAATAAGGCAGCCATGATTCAGAGTCTCGACGAGAGCGTCGGGCGCGTGATTGCAAAGCTGAAGGAAATCAATCAGCTCGACAATACCCTTCTCGTCTTCACCGGCGACAACGGCAGCCAGGGGGACGAATTCGTCCCGAACTTTCGCGGTAACAAAGGCACCGCCTACGAAGGTGGTACGCGCGTGCCACTGATTATGGCCGGTCCGGGGATTCAACCTGGAATTAGCGATGTTCCCACGATCGCGATGGATCTTTATCCCACGATTCTCTCTTACATCAATGCTCCCCTTAAACCCGAAGAGCACCTCGACGGTGTCGACATTCTACCCGTTCTGCAAGGCAAGGTGCCGGCTTCCGACCGTCTCTTGTTCTGGCACTACCCGCACTATGACGAGACAACCCCCTACAGCTCTGCAATTATCGACGGGTGGAAAGTGATTCGCTATTGGGACGACGGGAAAGTCGAAGTCTACAATTTGAATAAAGATCCCATGGAGAAAACGGATTTGGCGGGTAGCGATCCGGAATACACGCAAGCGCTCGTGAAAGTTCTGGAAGATTACCTCTTGGACGTTGACGCGCAGTTTGCGCATCCGAATCCTGCCTATGACCCGAATGCGGAGTTTTCGGGAGGTGTTCGGGATTTCATCAAGTGGAAGGCCAATCAGGGGAAATAGCCTTCAGGTAGCGTCAAAGTGGATATCGCTTCTTCATCGTCAGATAGACCTTGTTCGATACTTCGCGGATGACGTCGGCGCGGTTGGAGATCCAGGTGCCATAGGAAGTATTGCGGTGTCCGCTCTCGATGATACCGATGACGACATACGGATACGTGCGCCCGTTTTTGCCGCGGGCAACGAGGATGCCCATATCGCCGCAGCACATCGAGGTGCTACCGGTCTTGTTGTAGACCTTTGTTCCGGCCGGAACCTTGCGGGCATCAGTGTAAAGTCGATCGCGACCCGGAAGATTCATGATGCGGAGGATTTCGTCGGAGTGCGGCAACTGGCGATTCCAGAGTGCGGTGAGAAAGCGCCCGTAGTCGGCGGCGGATCCAAGATTGCGATAGGTGCGGCCATTCGAAGGGATGTATTCGACAAGTTTCAGCTGTCGGCAGAGATCAGGATAATTTCGCTTCAGTAATGCCATCGTCGCAGCCGGACCGCCCGTTTGCTGCATGACCCAGTTGGTCGAGCTGTTGTTACTCTTCTGGATCATCTGCTCTAACTGCGTTCGGCTTTTCGAGCCATAGATGATCTTCCCTGCTCGGACCTGATGGAAAAATGCCAACGCCAGATAGGGCTTCACCATGCTGGCAGCTTGAAGCGACGCGTTCTCATTGATGCTGACGAGTTTGGAGCCGGAGGTCAGATCGTAGACCATCCAGGCAGTTCGTTCGTCACCGCCGACACCGCCGCGGCCTCGCAGGGATTTGATGTAACCCTCGATCTCCGCTTCCAATCCGCTGTCGATGGCGGCGCTCCCGTTGGATGGGGGAAGTGCGAATCCGAAGACAATGGCTGCGAGGAGAACGGAGTGGATGTTGATGCGACGGGAGAATCTAGCAAGCGATGGCGAATCCATAGGGGGTGGTTTTGCAGTGTTGATATTCGAGATTTTATAATAACTCAATTAACCGTAATATAATTCCAAGATTGGAATTCGCATCTTTTTTGTGAAACACGTCGCGTTCCGCGGATGCACCGTGATAAGAGCAGCTCTGAAGGGGCAAGCTCCGCCTTGCCCGGGAGCGCGAGATTGGCATCGCTGAATTCTCCGGCGGGCAATGTAAAAATTGCCCCTCCAGCACACTATTGCAACGTCATCAGATAAGCCATCACGTCGGCGAGTTCTTGCGGTTTCAGGAGAACTCCCATTGGTGGCATGGGTGAGACTTCGGCGGGGAAACCCTCGGCCATTTCGGCCATGGGATCGACGAGGCTTTTGTAAATGTAGTCGCGCTGCTTTCGCGTGGCGATCCCATCGAGAGGCGGGCCGATGATGCCTTCGCCGCGGCCGTCAACTTTGTGGCAGCGAATGCAGGCTGCGATCTGGTGCTCATTGAATATTTTCTCTCCGCGCGTCGCGTCGCCAGCGCTTATCTCTGAGGTAGAATCTTCGAGTGTCGCGTAGGTGACTTTTCGCAAAGAGACGTCATCCCACCAGGCAGTGCCCTTCGATTTCCCCCATCCGCCAAAGAGACAGTTCACGGTCACTTCGGTATTCTTCCCGCTGTTGAAATCAGTCTCGAGAAGGGTCCAGTCGTTATTCTTGCGGATGCCGTCGGTGCGGGCAGACTCTGATTTTTGAATCTCGTGGATGTTGAGTTGGGCTCCGCGAGCGCCCGAGAGTCCACGCGTTTTGACCCATCCCCCGAGTCGGTAGGTGGTGTTTGGTTCAAGTTGGATCTTTGCGTAAGCGCTGCTGTCGGCACCGACAGGGGCAGTGATCCTGATGCTTCGTTTTCCCGTCCTGGCAACCTGATCATCTGCAGACTGTATTGCCTTACCGTTGTGGATTCTTGTCGTCCAATGTGCGGGCATTTTGCGGCCGGGATCGACCTTCTCGAAGGACGGATTCGGGAGAAGGTTGGGACCGAAAGATGCCGGACCTTGCGCCTGCTGTTTGGCACCTGCCCCTTTCAAGGCGAGAGAAAGCCATTCGTCGTCGCGGTTGCGCTTCTCTTTCATCAACTGCTCGGCAGCAAGTTTGACGGTGTCGCTTTCAGGGAACTCGGCGAGTTTGATAAAAGCCGCCAGCCGGATTCGTGGATCGGTGTTGGTCATCACGGCGGTGTCGAAGAAAAGCTGTAATCCGTCGGCGCTGGTAGTGAGAGCGCGAACAGCATTGCGCTTGAGATCGATGTCGCTTCCGAGCAGTGCGAGTTGGTGGGTGTTGTGATCGAGTTCGTCGATTCCGGACAATGTCCACAAGGCATGGATTGCGCCGATGCCTCCGTCTCTCACCAATTTCCGCAGAGCGGGCACCGCGTCCTTCCCCCCCCCGGCTACGAGAATCCGTTGTGCAGTCAGTCTCCAAAACTGATTGCTGTCGGAAAGGGCGGCCACGAGTTGGTCGGCCGATGCATCGGCGAGTGTGGTAATGTCAGGTGCTGCAGCATTCTCCCACACGACGCGATAGATGCGACCGTGCTGTTTGTCGCGGTGGGGGTTCTCGTGGGCATTGCCTTTTCCGGTCACACCCTCGTATCCACCGCGCTCGGGCTTGGGCGTGGGGTTGTGCTGGATGATGAAGTTGTACCAATCGGCGATCCATAGATTGCCGTCGGGTCCGACCTCCGCGGCGACAGGAGAGAACCATTCGTCGGCACTGGCGATAAAGTTGCCACTGTTTTTGGCGCTGTAGCCGTTCCCTCCCGGAAGCATTTCGAAGCGCCCTAATAAGTTTCCAGTCGGGCCGCAGACAAACGCGGTTCGGTCGCGGTAGTCGGTGGGGAAATTGTCCGAGGTAGCGAGGGTGTGCCCGGCTCCGGCGGTGTAACCACCGAACACGTCCACCTGCCGGATGTTCGGAGTGATCGGGTGAAACACAGACGAATCGGCAATCGGTTTTGCGGAGATTCCGGGTGTGCCCGCGCCATAGATGGTGGCGGGAACGCCGCCGAAAAAGCTGGGGTTGTTGTTCGCGGTCGAGCCGAACAGGTCGCCGGCTGCGTTGAATCCGAGGCCCCACGTGTTGTTGTTAAATTGATGCAGAAATTCGAGCGCAGAGCCGTCAGGGCGCAGTCGGTAGATACCTGATCCGAAGCGTTGCTGTTTCCCGCCAACCTCACCATCGAATGCAGAATAGCCGACTGCGCCGTAGATCCAGTTGTCGATTCCGTAGCGCAGATTAGAGGGGCCGGCGTGAGTGTCCTTGGTGCCCCAGCCTGTTATCAAAACGGTATTCGTGTCGGCTTTGTCATCGCCGTTTTCGTCTTTTAGAAAAAGAAAATCGGGTGCCTGCGCGACAATGATGCCTCCGTTCCAGAATGTGATTGAGGTGGGAATGTTCAGCCCCTCGGCAAAAATCGTGACCTTGTCGCATCGACCGTCGCCATCGGTGTCCTCCAGAATTTTGATCGAATCATTGGCGTTGCCATCGCGGACCTCGTTGGGGTAGTCGACTGTTTCAGCAACCCAGAGTCTGCCTCGCTCGTCCCAGGCGAGGCAGATGGGATTGACGATATCCGGCTCGGAAGCGAACAGGTCGATCCGAAATTCCGCGAGCGCCTGGGTGTATGTCAGGGAGTCGGCGGGTGAGAGTGGAACCTGCTTCGGCAGCGGTTCGGGGCGATTCTCGTAATTCGGGATGTTGTCGACTTTCTCGTAGGTGAGGGGAGTGCGCTCTTTCAGAAACTCTTCATAGGCCGCCCGTCGTTCGTCTCCGATGGACCAGAGGATGCCGTTCTTCAGCAGGGCCTGGAATTCGGGGAGCTCCCAGACCCGTTCGTCATGACCGGACGCGGTGTAAAAAACACGGCCTTTCCCCTGATCTCTAATCCAGGTCCATGGCTCCGGCTCCGTGATGTTGTCGTCCGTCGCGACTTCCCGGACCTGCAAGACGGTGCGGCCTTTGGGGTTGTGATTCTTGTGTTTGTAAGTCTCGTCCCACGCCTCAAACTCGGGGGCGTTCTGGATCGCTGCATGATTGGGTGCAATTGTTTTCGGTCGAAAAATTCCCGTCTTGTGACTCGCGAACCGCCCGCCAACAACCTGGTCGAATTCCGGAATATTCTGAAAGCACCAGCTCGCGCAATGCACGGGGATGAAGCCACCTCCGTTCTCGATGAAATTTTTCAGGTTCTCCCAATGAGCGGGCTCGATTTCAGCGTGATTGGCGTAGATCAACACCGCATCAAAATGATTGAGATAGTCGGCGTCGGCAAAGGCAGCTTCAGGCGAAGTGACGTAGTCGAAGTAAATTGCGTCGCGTCCGAGAGCTTCGGCCAACATCGGATAGTACAGATCGGACGGATGTTTGTCGGATTCGTGGCCGAGAAAGAGAACCCGAACAGGGCCGTCGGCGGGGCGGGCCTGCGTCGCGAGCGATGCCGCGAAAAGTAATAGGACAGCGAGGAGCTCTTTCATAATCGTAGATCGTGGCGCAATTCTTCAACGGCATCTTGCGCGGGATCGCCTATTTTTATCACGATCCGGCCATGAATGTCTGACTCGATGAGTTGGCGCATTCAAGGGGATCGCAAAACTGATGAGCCGTCGTCCACTCGATCCGAAAGCCGAATTTCTGGCGAGAGTCTCGCCACAATCGCACTTTGAAGTGGTATTCGACCATCTCCCCGGCGTTTCGTTTTTCGCCAAAAATCGCGACTACGAACTCGTCATAGCCAATCGTGCTTTTTGGGAGCGTTTGGATTGCGCGAGCGAAGCGGACTTGATCGGCAAAACGGACTTCCAGCTGTTCCCCGAGCGTCTTGCTGAGAAATTCCGGAGCGATGACGAGAAAGTGATGACAACGGGAAAACCGATGCTGAAAATCATCGAACTCTTTTTTAACCGGCAGGGGCTTCCTGATTGGTATTTCACAAATAAGTTCCCCGTTTTTGGTGCTGACGGATCGGTGATCGGCGTGATGGGAACGGTCCAAAGTTACCATGGGCGCAAGGCTGCTTTGACCCCGCACCTGGAATTGGATCGGGCCGTCAGTTTTCTCCGCGACCACTTTCGTGAGCCTGTTTCCATGTCAGCTCTGGCGAAGATGAGTGGTATGTCGATCCGGCAGTTCAATCGTCGCTTTCGCGAAGTTTTCGGAACAAATCCGACGAGCTTTCTCATTAAGACACGCGTCCAGGCAGCATGCGACGACCTCCGGAGAACTGACCGTAGCATCTGCGAAATCGCGGTCGACTACGGATTCTACGACCAGAGCTCGTTCACCCAGCACTTCCGCAAGCATGTCGGAATGACGCCGCTGCGTTATCGCAAGGGCGGATGAAATAATCAATCAGATGGAAAGAGGCGTGCTTGTGCTTTTTGCAGAGTATTCAGCAAATTACCATCCGGGCGGACTGGGATCACATCTATCGGAACGAGTTCGCCGGATTCGTCTGCGAACAGATTTGACCCACCCACGTCGAACACGCCAAGACTGTCGGCGTCGCGAAACCAAGTCGCGTCGCAAAGTTTATTGAACGAGCGCGCCTCCATATATTCGCGGATTTGCACTGCGGCGGCGTTCGTTCCCGCGACAAACGGCAGCGAAGTCATGATGGCGAACCGGTCGTCGATTTCGCAGAATCCCTCCAATGCGTTGAGCCCCGAATAGAGGTTGTTGCAAAGGACGAATCGTTCGAAATACTGCGAGGGCGTCGCGGGCAAAACCGTGAACCAATCCCTGATCATTCCCTAGACTACGTCGCGCGCCGAGGGAGCGAGACCGTAGCCCGCGCCTCGGGTGATTTTAAAAACGGTCCCGAGCAGATCGGGCCGCCGGAATAGATCGTGCTCTCGGCGGCCCCTTCGGTATACACCTAGTGAATCGATGTCGACCCAGAAATCGTCGGCATCTGCCCAACGGCGTAGACGCCCGGTTTCTTCTTCGCAGATCAGTTGGAATCCGCGTGGCGTCCAAGGCTCCGATCGACTCGTTCCCATCCCTCTTCGAGCGACATCTGCCGCTGCGAGGAGAAGACTTGCGCCGCCTTCTCGGGGGTGACGAAGGGAATTACTGCCACCCGCGTTGCGACCGCTTCTTCCGAGACCTTCATCGGTTCCTTCTCTGGACATGAGCTGTAGAGTTTTTCAGGGTCCATTACTAACGAGCTTCGTTTCCATGTGACCGCTTTTCAAGCAGAGCCGACAAGTCCGATTTCTCCAACGATCCGGCCGGATTCGTCTTGAGCAGGGTTTGCAAAAAGCGGTGTTCGACTCAACCCTGTTCGGAGCATGACTAAACCCCGTTGGATCGTTTTTGCCGCGTTGTCGTTGGTTTGTCCCGCCGTCGCGGAGAGGCCAAATATTCTCCTGATTCTTGTCGACGACCTCAAACCGGCGCTTGGGGTTTATGGCGATCCGGTGGCGAAAACGCCGCACCTCGATGCACTGGCGAAGCGGGGGATGCGGTTTGATCAGGCTTATTGCAACCAGGCGGTATGTGCGCCGTCGCGGTTTACGCTAATGCTGGGATCGCACTCGACTTCCACGGGGCTCTACGGACTTGGCAGTGACTTGCGCAAAACGCTGCCCGACGCGGTAACGATTCCGCAGTATTTTGCCAAATTCGGCGGCTACCGAACCGAGTCGTTGGGAAAAGTGTTTCACATCGGACATGGAAACGAGGGTGACCCGGAGTCGTTTTCGGTGCCACATTTCAAGGAGAAGGTCATTGAATACGTCGACCCGGCGAGCAAGCCGGACGGGAAACTGACTCGGGAAGAGGCCATGTTTGAGAACGTCCCGGCACCGCCCGGAGGTATGAATCAACTGCCTCGCGGTGCGGCCTTCGAATCACCTGATGTCGAGGACGAAGCGTACGCCGATGGACGCGTCGCGGCGGAGACGGTGTTGCGTATGGAGGCGGCTAAGAAGCGGCGTGATGAGGACGGGACACCGTTTTTCATTGTGGCTGGATTCGCTCGTCCGCATCTTCCATTTTCCGCTCCGAAGAAATACTGGGACCTCTACGATTCGGATAAACTGCCCATGCCTGAGCGCAGGGATTTGCCGGAAGGCTCTCCACCTGTGGCGGGCAAGCGGGGAGGGGAGATCCGCAATTACTTTCCTGTACCGGATAAGAACGACCCTGCAGAGATTTCCGACGAAATCGCCCGACAACTCATTCACGGCTATTATGCCAGCACGAGTTTTGTCGACGCGCAGATCGGAAAAGTGATCGCAGGTCTGGACCGCCTTGGACTGGACGAGGATACCATCGTTGTGCTGTGGGGGGATCATGGTTTTCACCTGGGTGATCTGGGTATCTGGACAAAGCACACCAACTACGAACAGGCCAATCGCATTCCGCTGTTGTTTGTCGCGCCGAATGTGGCCGAACCTGGCAGCGTGACACGGCAGCAAGCGGAGAGCGTGGACGTGTTTCCGACGCTCGCGGAGTTGGCTGGTTTGCCCGTGCCGGAGGGACCTCAGCCAATCGATGGCGTGAGTCTCGTCCCGGTGTTGAAAGACCCGGAGGCCCGGGTCCGCGATCATTCATTTCACGCTTATCCGAAAGGCAAGATGGGGCGCGCAATACGGACGGGGCGCTTCCGTCTTGTAGAATGGAAGGAACCTGGTGCGCCACGCGAGTCCGCAGAGATCGAACTTTACGATTATCAGGAGGACCCGTTGGAATCCAGAAATCTGGCAGGTGAAAAACCGGCGGCAGTGAAACGGTTGCGCGCGATCCTGGATCGTTATCCTGAGGCGATGACGCGGGGCAAGGAAAAGAAAAAAGGAAGTAAATCTGCCGCAAGTGATCCTGCTCCGGAAGTGCCTTCGCCGACAATTGCCAATCAATCGTTACGGATCATCACCGAATCAAAAACCCGGCGCGACGTCGGAAAACCGAAGGGTGTGGTGCTCGCGCAGGGTGGTCGCGAACATGGTTACGCGATCCATTTTCTCCCCGATGGGCGGGCGTCTTTCGACGTGCGGGTGGATGGCAAAGTGACGCGGCTTTCGAGTGAGAAACCTGTGATCGGGGAAGTTCGTCTGGAAGGGATACTTGATGAGGAAGCCATGACACTTTCTCTCAATGGAGAAGAGATCGCGCGGACAGCATCACCGGGACTGATTCCCACGCAGCCGCATGACCCGCTTTCAATCGGACTGGACATCCTTTCCGCAGCGGGCGACTACGAGGCTCCCAATTCCTACAACGGTACGGTGCTCAACACCCGCGTCGAGGCGGGCGGAAAACCGGCGAAGGTTGCCGGGCCGATGTCCCGCAAGGATATCGAAACAGGGATCCAGGCACACGATCGCGCCCTTTTTGTCCACAACGCATGGATTCGCGATCCCTACATCGTGCGTGGTCCGGATGATGTTTTCTACCTCACGGGAACGACTCCGGTGGAGGAAGATCCACGTGAGGAGAGTGATCCCTACAACTCCGGACTCGGAACCGAGTCGCTAGTCGGCTGGCATGCAAATGTTTGGCAGAGCAACGACCTGGTGGATTGGAAATCGCTCAAGGCTCCGTTCACCCTGAAAGACGGTATCTGGTTTTCCGAAAATCCGAACGCGTTTTCAGAGACCGCCCGGGATCAGTGGCGTCTCTGGGCACCGGAGTTGCATTGGATCGATTCGATGAAGAAATGGGCCCTCGTTCACACAAGCCCTTTGCCGGTGAAAGGGGCCAATCTTTCGCTTTCAGCGGGTCCCGAGGTCCAGGGTGAGTGGACGAATCCGATGGGCGCCGACATCGGGCGCCGACACGATCCTTCGCTCTTTCAAGACGACGACGGCAGGTGGTGGATGGTGTGGGGAGCGACGACGATTGCTCCCTTGAAACCGGATCTCTCCGGGTTTGCAGGCAAACCGGTCGACATCAAGCCATCGGGCGACACGGCAAAAATGGGGCACGAAGGATGTCTCATCATGAAAATCGAAGGGAAGTATGTTCTCTTCGGCACCGGCTGGTCGACTGGGGAAATGCGGCGAGGAAGCTACAATCTCTACTACGCGACCGCAGATGAAATCACCGGACCATACAGTGAGCGAAAATTTGCCGGACGATTTCTCGGGCACGGCACACCGTTTCAGGATGCAGAAGGTCGCTGGTGGTGCACGGCATTTTACAATGGCAATACCCCACCTGTCCCGCGCGATGGAATAGAGAACCGCGACTTGAGCGATACGGCGCAGACGATCAATCAGCGGGGCACGACATTGGTGCCGTTGGACGTGCGATTGTTAGAGAATGGCGAGCTTTTCATCCGGGCGAAGGATCCCGCTTACGCGACACCCGGTCCGGACGAGGCTCAGGAATTTGAAGACTGATCTATTCGATGGCGATTCTTGTACCGAGGATGTGGTGGTCTCCGGGTTCGAGCACGATGATATCTTTGACGGCGTTTGTGGCTTCCACACACACCATGTGTTGAAAGCCGTCGTCGGTGAAGTCGGCCATTTTTTCAGCCACCGCTGCCCAGGGATTCCACACGACTGTCGTGGAAGAGCCGGTCTTGCCGACCCTAATGATCCGCTGAAGCTCACCGTCATGGACAAGAATGTCGGCTGAGGTGTCCTGGTAAATGCGGTCGGTTTGTGAATTCACGATCACGTCGCCTTCCTGCCTCTTTTCCAGGTAAGCCTCCAACTTGTCGAGATAAAGCGTGTTATCGAGGCCGTCGATGCTGATCTTTTCGATTGCTCCGATCTGCAGATAGGTGTGGAGCGCTTCGCTGAGCGAGAAGCTCTCTTCGGAGTGGTTCGTTGTCGTCAATTCCAATTCCAAAGCGTTCGTGAGAGTGACCTCGAGTTTTAGCTCGATGCCAGGAGCGACCGGTCCAGCGATTTCGGAAGGTAGAGTGAATTCGATGCGGATGGCTTCGGGGGCTATCATCGAGGAAGCAGTCACTTCCCACTGCGTGGTTCGGGCGACGCCGTGAGCAGGCTTGTCAGGGTCGTTGGGATGATCCGCGAACCATGGCCAGCAAACAGGGATACCGCCGCGAATGGCTTTTGTCGGAGCGAACACCGCGTCCGGGCTCACCCAAATCACCGGAGGTTGTTCTTTCGGCGCAAATGCAGTGACGTGGGCACCATGCAGACATACCTCTGCCGTTCCTCCGCGGCTCTCGAGCCGGGCGAAAACAAAGCCGCCGGGACCGTGTTCGAATGAGAGTCGTCCCGTAATTCCGAAACGGGCGTTCAGTTCCTCGATGGTAGTCGTTTCCACAATTCTACTTAACTCAAGTGTGCCGGGAAAACCAAGTGACAAATCCTCTTGCGGTTCATGCAGTCGCCCCGGCGACGCGGGAGGCCGGGTTTGTCCATAATGTTGAAAGCAATCGAGTAAATCGGATTCTGGTAGCGCTTTCCGGGACGTGCGAACGTGTCGCGATCCGTTTTCGGAACTAGAAGGATTGTGACTTGCTTAGCAGGCCGAATTCCTTGAGGATCCCGCAAGCGAACGCCCCCTGACACGAGAGTGTTCGCAGAATTTACAAACACACAGACCCATGAAACAAGGAACCGATAATTGTTCCCCGGTGCGAAGCTTAGCCCGGACGGCCAGATTTTCCATTTTCCTCCTGTTCCTCGCCCTTGCCTCCTGCTCTACCGTCAAGGTACGCACGGACAAGTCGGCGTTGACCCGGGAAGGGCTGGAGTCGGCGCAGGAATTGCAGAAAGTGTCGCTGGCAGAGACCCCGTTTGCGGCTCTCAATGTGGTAGGGAAATCTTGTGAAGCACTTTTGCGGGAAGGGCGCCGACGCGAGAGACAGGGGCGTCATTCCGATGCGGCGGGCTTTTACCTGAGCTCTGCGGTTCAGGCTCGGGAGTTGATCGTGGCCGGGAATTTTGGACCGGATGAGGCATCCGAAACGTCGCTGATCAATTTGCACAACCGATCGCTGGCCCGATTGGCCGAGATCTGGTCGGAGGATCCGCGGCATCTCGATGAGCGACCAGTGTTGTATGGCGACGACAACGAAACGTTCGAACTCGTCCTGGATCCGAATTCCGACTTCCCGAGAAGATATTTCGATCGATCTGTTTCGACGGCGTCGATTCGCGGAAAGGGTGTCGTCGACAAGCGTCGCGAAGGCTTCGGGGCCTCCCTCGTCGCGATTCGCGAGAATACGGAGGAGCGGGCCGAGGAAATGGAGTTCTTCCCGAAACGGGGCATGCATGTTCCGATCACTATTGCTGTGAGCGGAGTTCGGGAAACAGAATCGGGGACAAAGGAGGTTTCGATTTCCGTGCTCGATTCGACAAGGAACGAGACCATTCAGGTGGGAGGCAGGCGCTACCCGCTTGCTGCCGATTTCTCCGCGCCGATGGAGATGCTCCTTTCAGGGAAAAACGAGGCTTTATCGGGGCTGACGGGTTTCCTCAATGCGCAGAAGCAGGCAAATACAGCGGGGATCTATTTGCTCGAACCCTACAGTCCCGAGCGCATTCCCGTGGTTCTGACTCATGGGCTGATTTCAGTCCCTATCATCTGGCGTGACATCATTCCGGAGATCATGTCAGATCCGGAACTGGCGAAGCGCTACCAGATACTCGCCTTCACTTACCCGAGCTCTTATCCGGTCCCGGAATCCGCGCTTCTGTTTCGGAATGAGTTGAAGGAGCTGCGGGAAAGATACGACCCCGACGGTAACGATCCCCTATCGAATAACATGGTCGCGATGGGACACAGCATGGGCGGTGTTCTGACCAACCTCCTCGCCAAAGATATGGGGGATCATCTTTGGAATGAGATTTCCTCCCTTCCGTTCGACGAAGTTAAGCTGAGCCCGGAGCAGCGAGATTCCCTTTCCGCGCTTGCGTTCTTCGAACCTGATCCGGCGGCGCGACGCCTCGTCTTTTTCTCGGCTCCCCACGGAGGGGCGGAGATGGCGACACTGAGCATCGTTAATTCGGTGTCCCAACTGGCCAAGCTTCCCGGCAACCTGATTATGACCACCGCCGATTTTGCCAAAGGCCCCCCGATTCCGGGGCTCAAGGTAGACATACAGAAGAAGGTAACGAGCGTGCAATCTCTTCAGCCTGACTCCCCGATTGCCCGGGCAATGAAAAAGGCTCCGTTCAAGAGTGGCGTGATCTATCACTCCGTCATAGGAGATCGAGGAAAAGGGGACACCCCTGACAGTTCAGATGGAGTGGTTGCCTACTGGAGTTCCCATCTCGACGGAGCCGCTTCGGAGTTGATCGTTCCGACCGATCACGGGACCTACAAGGATCCGGGAGCGATCGAGGAATTGAAGAGGATTCTCCGGTTGCACGCCGGGATTAAATCGCGATAAACGCAGGTGTTGACGCGAGAAGCTTACCTGTTTGATTCGGTCGAATAGCTTTGCATCGGCGGTCCGAAACTGGCATTCTCCCGTGTCGATGGAACCTCTTGATCACGGCTGCACTTTGACGACATCTCTGGACGGGGCGATGTCGCCGGAGAAAACGTCAAGCCGTCAGCCAGCCAGGGCCAAGAGCGGCCTCGCGAAAAAACTCGGGCCGCTGGTTCTTGGGTTGCTGATCGTGTGCGCGGTGGCTTGGGCACGTTTGAGAGACACGGCCAGTTCCACGTCGAGTGCGGCCGTCGCCGTTGTGACGCGAGGAGATTTGGAGATCACTGTTTTGGAGGGCGGGAATTTGAAAGCCCTTGAATCGCTCGAACTGAAATCTCAGGTCGAGACTCGCGAGGGAGCGAAGATTTTGTCCATCGTCGATGAGGGATACGAGGTGACTCCCGAAGACGTCGAGTCGCAGGCGGTGCTCATCAAGCTCGACCCGACCGAGATGAAGGAGCGGATCGAAGCCCACGACATCGAGTTCGAGAACGTCCAATCTGAATTGACTGAGACCGATGAGGCGCGTGCGATTCAGTCGGTGGAGAGCCAAAATGAGATCAATGTGGCGCGGCAGGCGGCGAGATTCGCGTTGCTCGATTTGGAGAAGTTTCTCGGCGAGGCGGTCTCGCGCGAAGTTCTCGGGCAGCGCGTGCTTCCCGCAACGGAAGGTGCGCTCATGGAATACGAGGACGATTTTCGCAAACGCTTGACGGAAACTCTGGAAAGACAAAAGGAATCCAACAGCGAGAATATCGTCGAACGGGGAACATGGTTCCGCGTTGATTTCAGTAAATACCTGAAGGACGAATTGCTGGGCGATGGTGAGGCGCAGCAGGAATTGCGAAAGCGCGAAGACGAGTTGCTGGTGGCGCAGAGTGAATTCGCGGTCGAGCAAGAAGCGGTACTGGGTTCTGAGCGACTGGCAGATCGGGACTTCATTACCAAGGCGACTCTCGACAAGCAGCGGGTTGCGTTGAAAAAAGCCGAGGTGAAGGAGCTGAGTGCGGGGACGGGGTTGGAGTTGTATCGTCGTTACGAGTTCCCGAAAAAGGCGGAGGAGTTGCTGACGAAGTACGAGGATTCGCTTCATCTTCTCGACATCGAAAAGAAAGAGGCGTTAGCGAAGCTTTCGCAGGCCGGGGCGAAGTTTCGTAGCGCAGAGCAGATGGCAAAGATGGCGCAAAAGAAGCGGGATGAATTGCAGGAGCAATTTGAAAGCTGCACCATCGTCGCGACGAAGCCGGGACTCGTCGTCTACGGTGCGAGCGCGCGGAATAATTATGGGAACAGCGAGGAAAAAATCGAGGAAGGAGCCTCTGTGCGATACAGGCAGACTATCATCACCATTCCGGACATGAGACGGATGGGTGTGCAGGTGTCGATTCAGGAGTCGCAGGTAAAGAAGGTGAAGGTAGGGCAGAAAGTGCGGATCGTTACCGAGGCGGAGCCTGACAAAATACTAACCGGAGAAGTACAGAAGGTCGCTCTTTTGCCGGATTCGAACCGTTGGTATGACAATCCGAACCAGAAAGTCTATCCGACGGAGATTCATGTCGAGGGGACGCACGACTGGCTAAAGCCGGGGATGAGCGCGAAAATCGAAATCGTCGTTGAGGAGTTGGAGGACGTTGTGCTCGCGCCGCTGCAGTCTGTAATGGTTGAGTCGGGCGACACGATCGTGTACGCCGAACGCGGTGGCAAACCGGAGCGGCAGGTGATCGAGCCGGGTGGATTCAACGATGAGTTCATCGAGATCAAGAGCGGGCTGGATCAGGGTGATAAGGTTTATCTGAGTAAGCCTGTTTCAGTCGGGGGCGAAGAGCAGTCCGAAGAAGACGAGAGCTAATGTCCAGCGCGGAAGAAGCGATCATCGGGCTGCGGGATGTGCGGCGCTCCTACCTCATGGGCGGCACCGAGGTGAAGGCTCTCGATGGAGTGTCCCTGAACGTGGAGCGGGGCGACTACCTCTGCATCATGGGGCCGTCGGGGTGCGGCAAGTCGACGATGCTCAATCTGCTGGGTTGCCTGGATCAACCAACCGGCGGCGACTATTTCCTCGGAGGGGAGAACGTTTCGGATCTCGACGACGATACTTTGTCAGAGGTGCGCGGACGAAGGCTGGGATTTATTTTTCAGTCCTATAACCTGATCCCGCAGCTAACCGTTTTGGAGAATATCGAGGTCCCGATGTTCTACCGGGGATTGTCCGAGCACGAAAGCCGTGAGCGAGCGCTGCTGTTGGCGGAAAGGGTAGGACTTGGTGATCGAACTGATCACAAGCCGACGGAGTTGTCAGGCGGACAGCAACAGAGGGTCGCCATTGCTCGAGCGCTTGCGAATGACCCGCTCGTGATTTTGGCCGACGAAGCAACAGGGAATCTGGATACAAAATCCGGAGAAGAGATTCTCCAGATTTTCGCTGAACTCAATGAAGAGGGGAAGACGCTGATTTTTGTGACGCACGATGAAGAGATGGCGCGTCGGGGGAATCGTGTGATCCGGCTGCGCGATGGGCGGATCGAGAAAGAGGAGCGCATTAAGGCGGGCCGGAGAGATTTTCGCGAGTCGAGTTTCGTTGGAGGTGGCGACGCCGGGCTTACCCGGAAGTCATTCATCCCATCGCTGAACATGAAGCGCAGCTTACTGCTCGGCATGAAAAGCCTGTGGCTGCACAAGTTGCGCTCACTGCTGACTGCGCTTGGCATCGTGTTTGGCGTGTCGTCGGTGATTGCGATGTTGGCGATCGGTGAAGGCGCGAGCTTCGAGGCCCAAGAGCAGATCCGCCAACTCGGTAGTCAAAATGTCATCGTTCGCAGCGTCAAACCGCCGGGGGGAACCGATTCAGGCAACTCGCGATCTTTCGTGAGCGAATACGGCGTTACCGCCAGGGATGTCCGGCAGATACTGGCGACGATACCGGGGATCAAGATGGTCGTTCCGAATCGAGAGGTCAGTGATTATGCAATTCACAAAGCTCGTAAAATCGACGTTCGTGTTTCCGGAGTCATTCCGATTTTCCCGGAGATGCGGAACCGAAAGCTGAGCGAAGGTCGCTTTTTTAATCTCCTGGAAATGGAGGAGCGGCGAAATGTCTGTGTGTTGAATCGAGAGGCTGCAGAAAAATTATTTCCGCTCGATCCGATCATCGGAGGATCGGTGAAACTCGTAGACACCTACTACCGGGTCATTGGCATCATCGATTCAGCGTCGGCTCTACCTGAGAGCGATGCGAAGGTTGATCAGCGTAAATACGAGATGTACATTCCTCTCGAAACGATGCTGGAGCGATTTGGAGACGTCATTTTCAAACGACGAACCGGGAGCTTCGAGGCAGAGAAGGTTGAGTTTCATGAAGTGACCGTGGTGGTTGAAAATCCGACCGAGGTCGAAGCGAAGGCGAACGCAATTCGGCATTTGTTAGAGTCAAATCATAAAGATCCAGACTTCAGTGTTATTGTTCCAGTCGAGCTGCTTCAGCAGGCGGAGCAAACGAAACGCATTTTCACAATCGTGTTGGGTTCCATTGCCACAATCAGTCTGATTGTTGGCGGAATCGGAATCATGAACATCATGCTCGCGAGTGTGACGGAGCGGACACGTGAGATCGGGATTCGGCGAGCGCTTGGTGGGCGGCGCCGCGACATCACGACTCAATTTCTCGTGGAGGCCACTTTACTTTCGGGGATCGGGGGGCTCATCGGAGTTGGGCTCGGGCTGGCGGTCCCGGCAATCGTGACGCAGTTCAGCGGGATGATGACGGTGGTAAAACCGTGGGCACCGGGTTTGGCGCTTTCGATCTCAGTAGTGACGGGAGTTGTGTTCGGGCTTTACCCCGCCTTGCGGGCTGCGAAACTGAAGCCGGTCGACGCGTTGCGTCATGAATAAGCATTTATCAACTCGACTACTGCAGTATCGATAGCAAGCGTGGCATGAGAAGTGCTTAATATGCTTCTCATGAGGGACTTGGCACTTGAGAAATTTCCTGTCCGCGTTGATCTGAAAGATGGCACGCCCTGCTCGATCCGGTTGATGGAGAGCGGAGACGGAGGTGCGTTCCGCGATTTTCACGCTGTCATTCCGGAAGAGGAATAACTTTTTATCCGCAAGGAAATCAAGGATGGCAGCCTGTTTTGTGAATGGATGGAAGGCCGTGACCGTGAGGATCATGTGATCCTTCTCGGCTACGTCGACGGGAAACTCGCCGGCCTGGGAACTCTCCACCTGCGTCCCGGCGGTTGGAAACGCCACATCGGGAAGGTCTACTTCCTGACCCATCCGCAATACCGGGGTCTAAATCTGATCGGCGAATTGCTCGCGCTGATCGTGGAGATCTCGGAGCAGCTTGGTCTTACCAGGCTTGAATCCGAATTCAACGGAGAGCGGGATCTGGCGATCGAGGCAATGGGCGCCGCGGGATTCGTAGAGCTCGCGAGGCTCCCCGGATACATCCAGGACATGAAAGCAAATTATCACGATTACGTTCTCATGGGGGCGAATCTAGTGGCCGATTACGAAAATCTTGGTGCCGGTGATTAGGCGTCCCTATTCCATTGACAAGGAGTAGCAATTCGGTGAGTGAATACCCATGAGTTCCAGCGAAGACGAGACCATTTACGAACGCATCGGTGGGGAAGAAACCATCAAGAAGCTGGTGGACAGTTTCTACGAAAAAGTGCTCGCCGACCCGGAGTTGAAATCCTACTTCGAGCATGTGCCGCTTGATAAATTGCAGGGAATGCAGAGCGAGTTTTTCTCCGCAGCCACAGGAGGACCGATCGGCTATAGTGGTCGCCCGCTTTCTCACGTCCATAAGCCGCTGGGAATCAGTGGTCGCGAATTTCAGCGATTTACCGAGCATCTACTCGAGACGTTGCAAGAGGTGGGAGTTGGCGAAAGCGACGCCAATCAGATTATCTCGCATTTGAACTTGTACGCGGACGAAATTACCGGCGATTCCGAATTCGGTGGTAGTTGAGGCATTCGACAGGGTCGAGAGCCTGAGTCCACCCTGTTTGGTCTTTCGGGTAAGAGGTTCAGGATTCACTGCATCGTTACCCAAACCGGCGATGACCACGCCATATTTCCGTCGATCTGCTCGACGCGGATGTAGTAGCGGTTTTCGCCCGGGACTGGCGCGTTGTCGATGACGGTTTCTTCGCAAAGGTTCCCGTCGAACGAATCGAAAATCTTCCAATCCTTTTCGTTGCGGACAATGGTGACACGTTTCAGATCAGTGGTGCCGTCGATGTTGAACCACAGTGTCGGTTTCTCTGTGGTTTTAATAACCGAGCCGAGCGGCTGATCGTTGCAGGTGAAATTGAGATAGATTTTGTCGGTCGCGGCAATAGTACGGCGTGCCTTGAACGCTTCGATGATTCCCTCCCGGGTGAACTCTTTGCAAAACACGCCGCCATAGCTGACGTGGGTGGAAATGTGATCGGAGCTGGCAAAAACGCCGAGACGGTGCCCGAGCTCAAGCGCGGTCTGGTAGGTGCCGTTGTTAAATTTTCCGAAGTCATCGACAGGGGCCGGTGGCATCGATGCACCCTCGGCGTCTCTGCTCACGGTGTATTCCTCGCCGGGTTTCAATCCGACTGTTGGCTGGGGTGCGCCCCGGGCTTCATAGCTGACGCGGGCACCCTGGAAAATCTCGACGAGTGTTTCCAGGTCATAATCAATCTCATCGTAGTTGTTCCAGTCGGTTCCCATGCCGGTAGCACCTGTGTGACTGACCAGGGCTACGTTCCTGCCGCTACGCTGCAGAATGTCCCAAAGCTCTCCTGGTTCGATCTCGCCGACTCCGGCTTTTGCGGGCAGTTCCTTTTGCCAGATCGAATTGCGGTAGGTTCCCCGGTTGATGTAGACGATCGGTCCACCGCGTTCGGCGAAGACAACGTTGCGGTGTCCCCATGGCCACCGTTGTTCACGCTCGTAAACGTAGAGCGAGTTGAAATGCTCCGGCACGTGAAAGGCGTCATGCATTTTCTGATTGT
>Ga0222633_1000628_pt1 | contig 28662 bp, 27 predicted proteins | sample AntAcemetageno48_FD_179816 | JGI IMG/M metagenome (GOLD analysis project Ga0222633, IMG submission 179816) | Saline water microbial communities from Ace Lake, Antarctica - #48 | ecosystem: Environmental > Aquatic > Non-marine Saline and Alkaline > Saline | place: Antarctica: Ace Lake | collected...
AGCGCCTGCAACGGGGAGGTCGCCTGTCGCGTCAAGAACGCCTTTGCCAGGCAGCTGCGAGGAGCGGACAGCTCGAAGAGTTGAAGGCGTTGCGCGCGGACGGCTGCCCGTGGAACAATTGGACGTGTTTGGCGGCCGCAAAGGGCGGGCACCTGGAGGTGCTGCAGTGGGCGCGCGTGAACGGCTGCCCGTGGGACGAGAATACATGCACATGCGCGGCAGGGAACGGACAACTCGAGGTGCTGCAGTGGGCTCACGCGAACGGCTGCCCGTGGGACGAGGTCACGTGCTTGAGGGCGGCGGAGGGCGGGCACCTCGAGGTGCTGCAGTGGTTGCGCGCGAACGGCTGCCAGTGGGGGGAGCACACGTGCACGTGGGCGGCACAGGGCGGTTACCTCGAGGTGCTGCAGTGGGCGCGCGCAAACGGCTGTTCGTGGGACGAGGTCGCGTGCACGATGGCGTCGCACGGCGGGCACCTTGATGTGCTGAAATGGTTGCGCGCGAACGGCTGCCCGTGGAACGCGAGAACGTGCCACTACGCGGCGGAGGGCGGGCACCTCGAGGTGCTGCAGTGGGCGCGCGCGAACGGCTGCCCGTGGACCGCATCGACGCGCGCTCAGGCGACAGGACTCGGGTACATTGAGAGCGACGGAAGTTTGTCGGTCGAATCGGACGACGACAGTTCTTCTGTCGAAACGCACGACGACAGTTTGTCTGACGAATCGGACGACGACGACGAGGCGAGCGACTAGGATACCTTTTCTTTTTTAACGCGGTGACGCGCTGAGTACGCACGACCGCACCCTAAAACGGAACACGCTTTCCTACTTTTCTACTTTCATTCCGTCTCCCCGGTCTGTGGCGTCACAGTGCGCGCATCGACGACGTGCCCCCCCCCCGAATCCACCGAAACCGACACCGAAAACGCACTTCCCGCGGCTTCGTAAAGCGTCTGCGCCTTTGCGACGTTTTGGTTGAGTTCCCGCAAAAGCGAAAGCGCTTTTGCCGCGCCGCCCGCGTCGCGCGCGGCGTGCGCGTCGCTGATTTCGTCGATGAGGATTTTGTTGCGATCAAGAAGAACCTTTATTAGTCATGGCAACACGCAGGGTAATAACATTGGTTTTTGGGAACAGCGGTCGGTCAGATGAGGGATGGTGAGAAGCACAAGTCGTCGTTCGATCGTCGGGCGGTGATTCGTTTCGGTCGTTGTTAGTTGAAGAGGGACGAGGATAAATCTTTTCGATGATCTTTTCGGCCCGCATTCGCAAAGCCGGTGCTCGTGCTCGGCACGAAGGCACGCGCGTGTCGACTCCGCGTGGGCCGGGCAAATAGTCGGTGAACGAAAGATGGCGTAGTCGCACGTCGTGTCCGTCCAAAACCCGGTCGAGTGTCGCACCTGCACGGCTTTGAACTTGTCGAACCCGGGCCACAGATTTTCCGATAAAATATCCGACTCAACCGCATTTGTCTCGGTTCCAGCCATCGTGCGTGTCCGTGTGTTCGGTACAGCAGCGGTCGGTACGCCGTGTTGTCGCGCGCCCCCGGGCGCGCGCGCGAGAAAGGGGTAACGTAGCGTCTCGCGGTCCCCAGGGGGAAGCGAGGGAAGTGGCACGCTGTTCCCGGAGGCGCCCGCTTTTTGCTTTTTGCGAAAAAAGCCCACGCCAATTTTGCGAAAACACCATTACTCGGCGCGCGCCCGTCTCTACCATGTCCGCTCCCCTTCGTCGCGCCGCGACGCTCAGCGTCCGGGCGGCCTTCCGCCCCACCGTGGGCGTTGTCCAGTGGAACCCCGTTCGGGCCACGATCGCCCCCGCGGCGAAACTAACCCCACCGTTCAATGGTACGTCCCCAACCCCGGGGATCTCATCTGATTCGCGGTGCCGTCCCCAAGTCATCGACGTGTCCCGAGATTAACATTTCTCTTCTCTCGTCCCAGGCGCCTCCCGCGGCTTCGCATCCGACTCCGACGACGACTTCAAGCCAACGACGCACGTCTCCGGCGCCAGTGCGATCCAGGCCGCCATCGCGAAGGACGTCGCGGAGAACAAGGTGCTTCTGTACATGAAAGGCACCCCCAGCGCGCCCCAGTGCGGGTTCTCGAACATGGCGGTGCAGATTCTGAATTCGCACGGCGTGGAGTACGCCACTAGGAACGTGCTGGCGAGCGAAGACACGCGGAACGGGATCAAGGAATTTTCGTCGTGGCCCACCATTCCGCAGGTGTTCATCCACGGCGAGTTCGTGGGGGGGTGTGATATTTTAAGGCAAATGCACGCCGACGGCGAGCTGGAGAAGACGCTCAAGACGGCGCAGTGAATGATGATGCTGAGAGCAGGCCACCTATGATGATAACAATTGAGAAATAATGCAATCCTAATCTACCGCGCTTCATGCCTCATCGTACGACATCGTACCCCAGAAGATCTCAAGCCGTGACTGCTGGGTCACGCGTTCCAGTCGTTGACCATTTGCGCATCTTTCCGTGACGTGAACTCCTCGCGCATGGGCTTGGACTGCGCCTCCCGCAGTTTCTGCGCCGCGCGCGGATTCAGCCCCCGGTTTTTGTTCGCGGTGTCCCGCGCATCCGCGGCTTCCAAAATCTTCGCCCGCCGAGCTTCGTACGCCCCAGGCTCCTCCACCTGGGACTTGGAAATGCAGCACCCCATCGTGTACGGGGCGGTGCGTCCACGAGGACCAGCCAGGCGGGGGGCCCGACCTCGTCGCGCGAGGGTGACAATGGGTAGGCGCGTTCGCGGAGTTTTCTTGGAAAAAAGACCCCTGACGGGGCAAAAAACGACTTTTCTGGAAACGCGACAATGAAAACTCGCGACGTGAAGCCCCGCGAGAGTACTACTACAAGACCAACCACGAGAGCTTCCGAGCGTTTGATGGTATTACCAAGACTAGTCCGCGTCGCGGGCGGTTTGTTACCCATTTTCACGGCGCGGACGCTACGGCTGATGTACAGTCAAATCACTCGCGCTCAATATACAGAAGGTACTCGTTTACGAATGCCACAAAGTTTGCGGATCGTACAAATGTTTTTGGAGCGGCGCCGAGCCGATTCTCGCCGCCGTGGCCCCAACGCTTCGACCCCGGTATCCGTTACCGGCCCCCGGCCCTGCCGGGCCGAAAACACACCCCGTGCTTGGTCGGCAAAAAATAAAATGTAACATAACAGCGCCGACGACGCGGGGTGCTTTTCTTGTGTTGTCGCGGGACGCGCGGTCGGTCGGTCGTTCGTTCGATCGATCGATTCGACGCAACGGAGACGTCAAAAAGCGAAGCGAAGGAACCGCGCTTTACTTTTTCCCGTGCTCCAGCAGCAGCCTCAGAATTCGCTTTCCAAAGGGTGAGTTTTTAATCAACGGAAGGTGCGGCTTGATGCGCTCCACGAGCTCGTTCCGCAGGGTACCGTGCGTCACGCAGAGCGACGACTGCACGACGTAGTTCCCGTACGGGTCCATCAGCAGGCGGTCCAAAAGCGGCGAGTGCATGATTTCCACGACCACGGCGTTTCGGTTCAGTTCCAGCTCGGGCCTTCCCGCGGCGCGCTTTAAGCACTTCTCCACGACGTTTGATGAAAACTTTTGCGTAGAGAGCTCGGCGTAGGTTCCTTGCAGCCTGCGCATCACCGAGGCGTTGCACCACGGGAAACCAAGATCAAGGACGTACTGCACCACGTAGTTCCCAAACGGGTCTTGCGACAAAACCAAAGACGCCTCCGCGATGGCCTCCACGAGCGCCACCCGCTGCGCGTCGTCCGCGTGATCAACGCACCGCTGAAGCACGCAGCAGCCGTGCCTGTGCGTCGCTATTTCGACGCAGTTCATACGCGCGGCGTCGTACACGAACTGGTTCTCACCAGCCCTCAGTCGTTGCAAACACCGCTGAATCACGTGGTTGCCGTTTAGATCCTTGATAAGCGTCACCACGCCCGGCCGCAGCGCCGCGGTTAACAACAAAACCTGCTCCGGGGTTTTCAGCGTTTCAACCAGTTTCTGCACCGCCCTCGTGCCGTGCGTGTTCAGGGCGACGGACACGAGGTGGGGGATGCTTTTTACGGAGGTGCTGTGGTTGGTGTGCTTGGGCTGCTTTTCACTTGTTTCGGTTCCGTCTTTTTCGGTAGACTCGCCATCCGCGTCGGTGTCGTCCGCGTCGCTCTTGGCGACCGCCGTGAGCACCGCTACCCTCTGGTCATCGGAACAGCACTCCAGCAGTTTTTGTACCAGGTAGTTCCCGAACGGGTCCATCATCAAATCAACAACCTCCTCAAGGATTTCGTCGAAACAGATAGTCACCGCGTCCAACCCGTCCTCGTCGAATTTCCGTTGCAGGAATCGACACCCGTGCTGATCCCTCGCGAGCGTCGCGATTTGCCCGAGGCACTCGCTCACGGAACCGAACCGCGCGTCCATCTCCGCTTCCTCCGCCGCGAGATCCGCGCCGTGCGCGTTCGGCAGCGCGCTTCCGGTGTCGCTTTGCAAGTGCAGGTTGCCGCTGGAGTGTGTCCTGGTGTGGTGGCCGTTTCCGTGCATGTTCTGCCCGCCGCCTCCGCTGTTTTGACTGGAAGAATCGTGGAACCCGCCGCCGTGGCCGCCTCCGCCGCCGCCTCTTCCGTGGCCGTTCATACCCGCGCCACCCCGGCCGCCTCGCGGGCCTTTGCCCCCGCGCGCCCCCCCGCGGTCGTCGCGACCGCCGCCACCGCCACCGACCTGGCCGTACCCACCACCGTACGACGCGCCTTTGTTATAGCCACCGGGCCCCCCGTTGCTGGCGCCGCCAAACACCGCGCCGCCGTACCCCCCGCCGAGCCGCGCCGGCCCTAGCGGCGACGGCCCTAGCAGCCCAGCCGCCGCGGCGGCTAGCGCGGCTTGGTCGAGACCACCCACCCCATGGCCTCCTCTTTGTTGCGCTTGCGCCTGTAACCGCAACAGCTGCTGCAGCTGCTGCTGCTGCGCGTAGAACGCCGCGGCGTACGCAGCTTGGTACACCTCCGCCATCTCGGGCGGGTGTTGCGCGGCGCCCATGCCGGCGTTCGGAGCGCCGCCCATTTGCATTTGAGCCATGTCGCCCATCGACCCGAAACTACCCATCCCACCCCCGTTCGCCGCCATCGCGGCTGCGAGCGCGGCTTGCTGCGTGCCAGGCATGCCCATGGAGCCGTCGTAGCCTTGACCCATGCCTTGACCCATCTGCTGCATCTGCTGCATTTGTTGCAGCTGTTGCATCTGCTGCATCTGCGCCTGCTGCTGCGCGTACGCGCCACCCATTTGGTCGTTCCCGCCTTGCTGCGCGTACGACGCGCCACCCATTCCATCGTGTCCGTTGTTGCCGTACCCGCCGTGGCCGTTCAAATTGTTGTGCATCCCGCCGTGTCCAACGGACGGGGCATTCGCCACGGGTCCGTTTTGAGCGCTCAACGCGTCGCGGCGGTCCGCGCCGCCGCCGCCGCCCAACGACCCGGCGCGGTGCCCCGCGAACCCCATCCGGGGGTTCTCGAACGGCAGCAGCGGCGCGGTGGCGCTTCTGCTCGGGTGGTCGTTCACACCGATCGCGCCGAACGCTTGCGTCAGCCGGTCCGTCTCACCGCCCCGGCTGCCCCCCGCCGGGTCGTTTTGCCCGTACAAACCCGCGATGTTTCCGCTGGACGAAGAATGCGGCGTCGGGTGCGCCAGCCCCCCGTTCGCGTTTACGTTTCGGTGTCCGCCGTTTCGGGACAAGGAGTCATCCCTGGTGAACAAACCGCCCCCGAAAACGGAACTGCCGCCGTTCTGTGGTGGGGAGAGGGAGATGTTTTGAGTCAGAAGGAGGAGGTTAGTTAGCGGCAGTTCGATTCCCTTGCAGGGAAGATGATGGAAGTGTTTTGTTTTTGTGTGTGATGCGCCACTTCGCGTTTTCAGACGTGACGACGACAGCGACATCTGTTGCCTCTCCGGGAAACCGCGCGTGGCGTCGATTTCTTCTCTAAACCTACCAAATCCACCGCGCTCATCGATCGGTGGAACTCCGAGTCCCCATTTCCAAGCGGTGCCGCGCTGGCGCTTCTCGGGTGCTCGTCCTCGTGCAACAGCCGCGAGATGTAATCCGTGCTGTGGTTTTGTCGGAGAGGTTTTTTTGTGGGGAGCGATGAAAAAGTGCGCGGCGGTCAGCGACGGAAGCGTGGTTTGTGCGTCGAGACGAGGGGACGGGGGTTGGTTTTGTTGGAGAATCGCGGTGAACACCACGAGGGGCGATCGCGACGCCAACCAAAACGGCCGTCGGTGGAGTAACACACACACACACAACGCTAGACACCGACGCGGACGTCGCGGCGTGTTAAAATCGATTCATGCGGCGGCTGTCGCGAATAAAGCGGCGCCGGCACGCCGCGAGTTTCGAGGGTCGGCGGGCGCGTACCTCCACGACGGCGACGAGGACAGCTGGTCACCCCCCGGGGGACCACTCTTCTCGTTACGAGCCCCGAACATATCCCCAAACCCTTCGGTCCTCCTCCACCCGACGGACAACGCAGGCCACGCGCCGGTCGCGTCGCGCACAGTGACGACAAGGCGATGGATGAAGCGCTTTTTGCTTCGCGCGAGATAAACGCGACGAAATCCGAGGCGACGAGGGTTGGACTGCTGATGTGACGTGATGGATTTGAAGGGTTTGGCAACAGCGGGGCACCTGTTTCCAGTCCCCAGAAACGACGAAGAACACATATTTTAACCCCTACACTTACCCATGTTGGTTCTGTCGCAGCAAAGATAGGCACCCAGAGCTCGAGCCCGATTTTGGCCGGCTTCAGAATTGCCCGCGCTCGGTGCGATGCCGCCCGCGGTGCACCCTGAACCCGGGGTCAGCGCGGCCGCTGTGATTTCGGGTGACGACGCGGCTGTTGCGGGGAAGGACACGGGCGCGGCGGGTGGCGCGATGCCGCTTCTCACTCCCATCCGCACGTCCCCTAGGCCTAGAGCGGAAACGCCCACCCCACTGGAATCCGTCGCCGCGGAACCCAGCGCGGAGACGGGCAGAGACGGGCACTGGCCCGGCGAGCGAGGTACCGGACACGCATCCACGAGCGCGCGAGTTACTGGTACGGCACAAAAACACCTCACGAAATCGCGTCGTTTACCCGTGTGGGAGTACGTCCAAGCCGAGCTGGGTTTAAGCGCGAGCGGAAAAGCGCACGACCCCGACATGGCGGTGGCCAGGGAACGCGTGTTCGACATAATCTGGTACATCCCCGTCGAGTTCGAACGTTTGAACCTGTACGGAAGCGCCCTCTGCGCGGACGCGGTGATTGGCGTGGTGACTAGTTTGCCCGTACGCGTGTTGTGCCATACCTGGAGGCTGGTCCAGGGGCAGGGCAGGGCGGTTTTCGGGAGCCGCTTTTTGGGCGGAAGCTGGCAATCAGGAGTCGCCGACCAATCCAAAGCCGCGCAATCGTCATCCGTCCTCGGTCACAACAATCAGTACGCCAGGGAACACCTAAGCGACTCGCTTTGGCTTTTCATCTTAGTGGGCGCCACGTTCGCGGCGGGGCGGGTGGACGTTTCCGTGCTGTACCACTACATCCGAGGCCAGGAAGTGATTAAACTGTACCTCGCGTGCTCGGTTTTGGAGTGCTTCGACAAGCTGTGCAGTTCCTTTAACTGCCACGTCCTGGACGCGCTTTCGCACAGCGCCAGGTACGACTGTCCGACTGTTTGCCTGTGGTGTCATCGACCACCACACTTTCCTCCCACCTGCTCGGTTCGAACCGGCGACGTACAGGAACCTAGTACCAACCACTAACCACCACCTACCACTCAACTTCACACAAAACGCCCGACTGTTTCCCCGTACGTCTCATCAGCGTCGCCGTGGCGGGCGGCAAATCGAAATCACACACCCTTCACACCTGGCTTCAGCTATTGTTCGACACCGCGCTTGCCACGGCTACTACGACGGCGCACACCCTGATCCTTTTAACACACGCCGTCACCCTGTCCGTCGCCATAAACTCGCACACCAACGCCATGCTTTTAGTGTTGATTTCAAACAACTTTGGCGAAATCAAAGGTACGTGTTGTATTGCATTTCCCAAATCCAGGCACACTGTTTGCCCATGCAAGACTGACACTTTTCTTTTAACAAAAAGGCCACGTGTTTAAAAAGATGGACGACGCCAAGGTGTTCACCGCGGCGCGGATGGACATCGTGGAGAGAGTTCATCTTTCCGTTGAGTTACTGTTCGTCGCCGCGCAGAGGGTCACCGCGTCCGGGAGCTTCACCATGGGTCTTGATGCCAAATTATTGAAGGATACCGCCATGGTGCTGGGCTCAGAGGTTTTCGTGGACGTGTTCAAGCACGCGTTCATTTCAAAGGTACGTATTTCCCAATCACCACATTCCACCTCCCTGATTGCCCTGTATGGAGTACAGGGCCTACCCTTTCCAATCCCAGATATACACACGGCCTTACGAGACTGACACTTTTTTTTCACAATCAAAGTTCAACGGCTTGCGCCCGCGGGTGTACCGAGGTTTTTTTCGACAGCTGTGCCGGGAACACGTCCGGTTACCGCAATCGTACAAACTCCACAGAGTGGTGGGGTTCGTTCCAATCGCACCCGCGGCGCTGTTGCTGAAAGGTACGGCCTTGCGCGTTTCCCAAATCCGACACACCGCCCGTTTTACTTCTAACGCTGGTGACTGTGGAGGCCCGATTACGGGTGACTGTTTACGTAATACACATGGCCCGAAAGACTGACCCTTTCCTTTCCCCAAAAAAGCCCTCCCGGGGGTGTACAACACGTTCGCAAAGAACGCCTCTTCCGAATTTTCGTGGACGTCTTTCGTCGCGAAGAAAGGGCGGGTACTCACGGGGTATTTAGTCACAAGGTTCGGGTTTGAGTCGTTTCTTGACGTCAGTCTGTCGTCTGGTGACGTCCGCTCTTCTTCGGAATCGAATTTGTTGGCTTCGGTGACCACGGTGATGAGCGGGTTCGACGCATCCGCCGCCGACGTCAGCGCTTCGACGAACACAAAAACCGTCCTTGATTCCTTCTTCTGCGCCTTGACTCAAAACTCGCTTTCGTTCCGGGACGTGCTTTGGTTCGCGGTGGGTTTTTGCGTGTTGGTGGTGTTCAAAATGTTATTCGGAGTAGCCCTGCACTGGTTCGGGGCGTACATGCTTGATACGTTGCCGAAGGACGTGGGGGGGGACAAGCAAAGGACGAGCGCGAGTCGGCCGTCGAGCAGAGCGAACTCGCCAAAGCGAAGCGATACCTCGCACGAACCAAGCGATACCTCATCGCACGAACCCAACCCGTGGCGCGACCCGGGAACGCGGGTTTTGTTCCAAACGAAACCGCCGGTGGATGGGAAGAGTGACAAGGGTGACAAGGCAAATATCAACAAGGCGAAACTCATGAGCAAGGAAAAGTCGTTCGTGGACTTTTCCAGGGTTGGCGAGAGCGCAAACGACGACGACGAAGACGACAGTTTAAAAAACGACGACTCGAAAACAAACGCGCCGAGCAAGACTGGTGAGTTTTCCGACGGGAACGAATTGGGAGACAGAGTCGTCGCCGTTCGCGGAGACGCGTCGTCTCCGTTCGCGGAGACGAACTGCATGCCGGGCGGCGAGTCGGAGAAAAACACCACCACGCCGCGTTCCGCGCCGGTTTCGCCGACGCGCGCATCGAACGAACCACTCTTCACCCCGGGGTCGCCGCACTACAAGCTGTACCCGGATTACCCGCTGAGTAACTAGTCTAGGAGGGCGATTAGGGTGGACCAAGAAGATTATCCGCTGAGTAATTAGTCCGGGCGATAGGTAATAGGAACGTGATATGTAAACGTCAAAGTCAGTATGATTACACGAGTAACTTGGAGGGCGATAGGTAATAGGAACGTGATGTAGTCAAAGTCAGTGTGATTACATTTCATGAATCTAAGTCGAGATCCTCGTCACGGCGTCACAGTCGGCGAGTGTATCGTCTCCGTCGTTCCCCACTCCTCCGCACTCGCCCCCAAGTCCTCCGCGACTTGTCTCCACACCGTGAGTACCTTCTGCGCGTGCGCGACTTGCGTCCGCGCAAAGGCGAGCCACATCTTCTTGAAGCTCACGGCCCGGCTCTTTTCAAGCGCCACGAACTCGTCCGCGTTTCGCGACTTCACCGTGTCGTAGGTCACCCGCGCGAGCGCGACGAGCCGTTCCGCCTCGACCGTTTCCCGCTTCAGCAAGTCAACCTTGAGCATCTTGGTTATGTCCAGCTCGAGCCGCGCCAGGCGTTGCTTTTTACTCTCCAAATCGTTTACGCGCGATTGCAGGTTCGTCAGCGCCTCACTTCGGTCCGCCACGGCTCTGCGCACCGCGGGCATCATCCCCAAGTACTCGTGCATCGGGTTCAGGGACAACCCGAGCGCGCCAATCGCGGAGCGCGTCAACCGCGCCACGCGCACCGCGGCGTTTCCCATTTTACGAATCCGGGACCCCACATCCCGCCCCTCCACCGCGCCTTGGCTGTAGTTTCCTTCGCCCCTACTTGCAGCACCGAGCTCCTCCAGCTTCGCGAGCTTCACGCACTTTGGAGTTTTAAAGAAAAGTGTCAGTATTGTATGGTCAAACAGTCGGCGGGATTTGGGAAATGCAAGACGTACCTCCAACCCGAGCTCGCCCATCGCGTCGCCGAACTTTTCGTTGGTTTCAAGACACCGACCGGCTTTCAGGGACGCGATCGCGAGCTCCTGTTCCAAACGAAACACGCGGTCGCGCTCCTCGGTGAACACAAAGTCGTCCTCCCCGACAACCTGTCCCTTGCCGGAACCGAGCGCGCTGGACGCCGCCGCGGCGCCGCTCTGCGCGAGCGTTTTGAAAAACTGACCCACGCCCCCCCCGGTTGGCGAGTGACCGCCCCCCACGTTTTGCGCGAACGCGTTTGGGTTCGAATGGCCCGCGTACGGACCGGGGGGCGCGCCGTACGCCCTGATTGTAACAGGAAAAGTGGTTAACGTCTTGTATATCGCGATGGCCTGGTCAACAGTCACCAGCTGAGAGATAAAACAGGGAGGCGGGATTTGGAGTTGGGAAAGCCCCGCACCCCCCGTCTGAAGTCGCCCGCATCGCGGACGAGCTCGCGTCGGACGACCCGGCGTATCCGCTCTCGTGCGCGTACCCGGCGCCGGGCATCGCGCGCGACTCGACTCCCGCCGGTTCGCGAACCAGCCCGAACCGCGCCCACCCCGGATCCCGGTCCAGGTCTTGTGACGTGAGGAACACGCGTAACTCCTCCGAGTGTTTTAAAACCGGGTGCTTTGCGAGTCTCGCGAGGTAGTTGTGCAGCTGAAGCGTGCGGTCGCGCACGAAGTCGTCGTTACTGATATCAAGCAAAGAAAGTGTCAGTCGCGTGTATCGCGCCGTGTGGACAAACAGTCAGGGCAGAGGTAAGACGTCCCTTTGCAGGACGAGTATATCGCGATGTATGGACAACAGTCACCAGCGTTAAAGATAAAACAGTAGTGGGCTTTGGGAAAGGCCAAGGCCGTACCTCGACGCGAGCGGTTTCTTTTCCGGGCGCGGCGGGACGAAGTAGCCCTGCGATTGTGAACGAAAAGTGTCAGTCTTGAGTCTTGAGTATGGGTGTACCGTATGGGCAAACAGTCTTCTTGTGATGTATTTGACAGTGTGCCTGGATTTGGGAAACGCGCAAGGCCGTACCTTGTGCGTGAGTTGCAGCGCGTCCGCCAGGGCGACGAAGTCCCGGAACCGGCGCCAGGTCGTGGAGTTCGTGGAGTTGGTTTGTTGTTGCGAAAGTTCCCCACTGGAAACACACACGACCTTGTACGTCACGATCTTTTTGCCGAAAGGCGAACTCGCGGTGCTGCTCATCTGCGGATCCGTGACCGTTATTTGCAACCCGGTTTTGCCGCGCGCGCTTGGCGATTCCACGATTTCGCTTGAGTGAAACCCGCTCGAGCCAGCCCTGCTCGGGTTCGAACCGCCGCCTCCGTTACCGCCGTTACCTCCGCCGCCGCGCGAATAACCAAGTCGGTTACTCTCACCGCCAACACCACCATCAAGCGCCACGGTGTTCATCATCCCCGTGTCCGACATGTTCGCGCCGAACCCGGGCGCTTTGCCCGATTGACCCGCATCATGAAACTGTTGACCCGCAGCATCATGAAACTGATGACCTGCAGCATCATGAAACCCGTCCGGCGGCCTGCTGTACATCATCGAGTCCGCGTAGCTGGGGGGGGGGGCGAGGAGGTCACCGTAGCTCGCGCCGACCGCGCTGGCGCTCGTTCCAGACGCGGGGGGAGAAGACGCGACGGACGTTTTCGTCGGCTCGGGAACGACCGGCGGAGATAACAAAAAGATTTCGCCCGGTACCGACCCTGGGCCCGTCCCCGGTTGCGCCTCTGCTGCGACGTCGTCCACAAGACCCACGTCACGCATGGAAGGCGTGATCTGTTTTTTTGATGGGAGAAGGCGCGTTGTTAGCGACGAGCTTGAATCCTCGTGAATCCGTGAAAAAAAAAGACTCAAGATTCTTTTCGGGGCGAAGATGGCTGACGAGATTTAGGCGCGTGTTGCGACCGCGACGTCCTCCCGGGGGTTGTCCCACGGCGTGGTGGGGTTTTGTACGCTCGCGGCGGTCCGTGCTCGAATCGCAGTTGCAACACGTACCTCCTCATCCACACGAGTCGTCTGCGTGAACGGGTTATCGTGTGAAGACGACGACACCAGCCGGGCCCCCGCGCTGGCGTGGAACGAATCCGTGGTCGTCACATCATTACCAAAGCCTTCGTCCAGGGGCCCGACGGCGGTCATGACTCTGGAAACGCGCGGGTCTCAACACGCGCGTCGCACAGCACACCGCACTGGTGTGTATGTTTGAAGCGCGCACACAGTCCGAGTCGGTCGGACGACGCGTGCGCACCAAAGAAGCAAATGAGATCTGTTCGACTTGGCGTCATTTCAGTTTCGAAACTGACGAACTCTGTTTCGGGACGAAGAGTCGTTCCCCGATCTTCGTTCTGTGGCTTGCGTGTCGGTCACAGCGAGACGCGTCCCCGACGCGGAGACGGGTTGTCCCGCGGAGTGGGTTCCGGATACGGTATCAAGGCGGGTGTTTGGGGTTGGTGGGTTGGTGTGGGCCACGTGCTTGGGGCTGGCGGGCGCACGTGACCCACGGCCGGGGGCTGGGTAGTTAGTTTGAAAGCGAGTTTGAAGGGAGTCGGCCGTCATCATGCACGCGCGCCATCCCCTGAAGCCGGACTTGCACCACGCGGACAGCACGTCCTTGGCGATGCGCACCGCGCAGCCGCGGCACAGCTTCAACACATCTTCGTCATCAATAGGAACGCACGGCGGTGTGCCTCCATCCCCGAGCGGAAGGAACACGAGCCACGGCGGCTTCCGAGGAGGCGGGACGTTTTCTCATTCGCCGAGAAGTACTTTGAGCGGGTCCGGAAAAGCGCGCGGGCGACGAAAAAAACGGTACCCCGTGCTTTTCTTGCTCGGATTGCTGATGACCGTCTGGGTCTTCGCCCCCGCGATTCACCACGTCGTGACCGGGATACACAAGGTGTTCATTCGAGGTTTGCTTTTCAAAATAGACCGGCCTGACGTGTGTTTGCCGAGCACGCCGGCGCCGAGCGACTTGGCGGACGACGATCCTATCGAAGGACTGCCGGCCGCTGATTTAACCGACCTCCCAGGCACGATACCCACCGGCCGACCCGCGAAAGTGGGAATCATCTCCCTTTGTGACCACAACGTGGACGCGATATGCGCCGCCTCCGTGGCGAACAAACAGCAATACGCGGACAGGCACGGGTACGACGTGATCGTGGACGGCGACGTTATAGATGAGACGCGGCCGACGTCGTGGTCCAAGCTGCTCGCGATGCGCAAGTACCTGCCGTACTACGACTACCTGTTTTACGTCGACGCGGACACGCTCGTGACGAACCCAGAGCTCAAGCTAGAGGATATCGTGGATTACGGGTACGACCAGATCCTCGCTGCGGACCGGAACGGCCTGAACTGCGGGGTGTGGCTTATAAGAAACACGCCGTGGAGCTTGTGGTTTCTGGACGAGATGTGGGCGCAAACGCAACTCGTGAACCCGCAAACGTTCGTGCTGTTCCACTACGAACAACGCGCGATGCACTACCTGTATCAATCAAAAGTATGGACCGCATCCGTGAAGCAGCCTGCGTACCAGCAAGCCAACACCGTCCGGGCGCGGACCAAGGTAATAAACGCGTGCGTTTTCAATAGCTACCCCGCGTGGTACAGGAAAGACGACTTCATCGTGCACCTCGCCGGGTTAAAAGGAATCGCGAAGTGCTTGACGTTCCGGCATTACTACCAAAAAGCACAGCAAACGTTCGCGCTTAGCGGAACAAGCCTAGGCTCGGTGGGCGAGGAAACGGACGTGCCCGCGCCGAGCTGGGGGACGTGCTTCTTCGGGAGGATATAGCAGGGTTGATTGGATTTATTTTTGTGTTTTTCGTCGCAAGTCAAATATTCGTCTCACAAGGGGTCCTTAAAATCCATCTCATCTAGACACATTACCAGCGCACCGGACAAGAGATGTCGAGCGCGTCGCTGGTTTCGCGTGGCGCGCTCGGCGTGCGCCCGACTTCAGTGCGCCGGCGAGGGACTCACAGCCGTTTCGCCGTCGTAACGGCCGCCGCCAAGGACACCGCGAAGGATGCGAAACAGCGCGCTTCGTCACCGAAAACCAAAACCACACACACCAAAACCACACAAACCGGCGTCGCGGTTCCGACGTCGCCGTCGCCCGTGCCCGCCGCCCCGGTGGTGTTCGGGGGCGGCTTCGGGCTGATTTTGGCGCTCGGTTTGCTCCGTGCGTTTGCGAAAAACAAAAACAAAGGCTCGCTCGCTTCGCTGGAGGAAAGGGGCGCGCTCGACGAAAACCGTGACGTGGATGAAGCCAAGTTTTACAAAGGGATGATGAAAACGGTGCGCACGGTGCGCGTGCCGGAGCTGAGTGAATCTCAAATTGTCGCGGCAAGGGAACGGCGAAGGCAGAGCATGCTGAACGACAGCAACGAAAGCGTCGGCGCTTCTGACAATTTGAAGAACACGCAGCTTCCGAAAAACCACCCGTTCGCGACGAGCGAATCAATCGACGCCGAGGAATCGCGAACGCAGTTTGAAAAAATTCGAGAGATGAACAAACCGCGCGGGCGCCAGCGGGGGACGCCGCCGAAGTGAGTGGGTCAGGTTTGATGGTACCGATAGTACTACGGACTGTATACCGTATGACTATGTGACCATATACTGCGCTACAACTCGGTTTTAAAGTCGGCGGAATACTCGCCAACCTCCACCTCGCCGGCGCTGAAAAGCGCCCTGTGATCCTCCGGTGGTTTCGTCCCAATCGATGCCAAGTACGTCTCCGCGTGTATGACATCCATCACGTGCTCGTGCGCGATTGCACTCGCCACAGCCTCCGTCGCGAGCGCCACCAACGTCGCGAGCGGAGTCGGGGTATGGGTATTTTGGGTAGTTGTAGCGCTCGCCGTCGCGGGGGGGTTTGCTTTCTTCGCCGCTTCAAATTGTTTCGCCGCCGCCTTTTCCCGTCGCACTGCGGCGTGTCGTATCCACCACAGCGGGTGGAACCTGACCAGGACTGGGGTTCTTTTTAACACCACGTGCGCCGCAGCGGTGATGAAACAAAAAAATCCACCCCAAAGCGTGTACCGCTCCCAAACCGCTTGCCTCTCCAGCCTGGTTAACATCTTTCCGCCGCCGAAAAGCGCGAAGCGCTGTTCGCCGTCGTGTTCGTCGTTTGTTTTTTTCATCGTCACCAGGCTCTGTTCCATCAGGGCCAGGGTCAACTTGCCTTTCTCCAGCTCCTCGCCCATCATCGCCCGGCTTCGTCGCAGGGATTCGGTGCTCTGCTGCGCCAGGTTTAGCGCGGCGGTTTCGTTGGACGGGGGCTTGTTTTTTTCCCTTTCCGAATCGACACCGACACCACTCCGGGGTCGGCCCTCCCCCAACAGCTCCGCGCGTGCGCTCCTGTCGCTTTTTGCCGGGCGCACGGCGTGCTGTTTCACCGCCAAATCGCGAAGCATCTGCCGAATCGCGTCTCGCGCCGCGATTCGCTCCGCGAGCGCGTCGAGGCACACGGATTTGACATCGGGGCGAACCTGCTCCTCCGCAAACTGCGTGAGCTCGCGGAGTTCCTTGTCCAGCCGAGCCAGACCCGCTTTGCCGGCGGTGGCGGGGTCCACGCCGACCTCGCCGGCGACGCCGACCGAGGTACTGGGGTCAACGCCGCTCGCCCTTCGGTCGGCATCGGCCAAAATCGAGACTTCCAACGCGCGCATCAATTTCACCTGCGCCTCCGCATCGGGAGGCAGCTCTTGGCGGGAGGAAGCCATGGTGGGGAACGCGGGAAACGCTTAAAGCGCCCCCGCGCGGTGACCGCAGTACTCCCCGCCGCGAAGCGATCCCAAAGAAGTCGCACAGCACCAAAGCGCGCGAGGAGTGAAGACGTTGGTGGTGGTGGGGGGCCAAATCTCATCGGGACCCTCAAACCACACGCGGGTAGTTTTGTCGAGCGCGCCAAATGATGCGCGAATCGCGTTGATCGGCTCCTCATAAACCACGCGCGCGTCTTCGCCACGCGATGGCGAACACGTCGGACTCCGCCGCGTCACGCGCTCTCGCCGCTGCCGCTGCTTCGGGGGCGGCCGGGACAGGTACGGCAGGCGAGAGGGTCGGCCTTGGAATCAACAACGCACGTCCCGATCGATCGCCATTCGTCGCGAAAGATAGAGAGGGCTTTTCGCAGTGTCAATCCTGTGGGAATTCTCCCTCATCTCTCTGACGCGATCGTCCCCCCCTCTCGCTTCACGCAGGCGCTTCCCTCGCCCCCAAGGGCCGCACCCTCGAGGTGGGCGTGGATGCGGTGTACGACCTTTCGAAAAGGCAGCCGGGCGAGGAAACCCCGCAGCTCGAGGTCCTGCCAATCACGATGTACGTCACCGAGTACGCGGAAAGGCAGTTCTCGCAGATCGCGGTGAATGGGCGGTACATCTGCTACGGCCTGCGCGCCGGTCAGATCAGGGTGCTTCACAAGGAAACCGCGTCGCGGGCGCTGCTAAGGGGACACACGCAGCACATCGCGGACATGGCGTTCTCGCCGTCGAAAAACTCGGATGTTTTGGCGTCGTTCGGGATGGATGGCAACCTTTTCGTCAAGAAAATCGTGGCCCCCGCGGATCCAAACGGCGACATCGAAGAGAAGTGCCTTCTTCAAGTCACCGTGATGACGGAGGCACTGCCTGGTACCGTGATGAACCCGAAAGTGCGCTGGCTTTCGAAGTCGAAAATAGTCGCCTCCTACGCAGACGGCGTGTTCATCGTGGACGTGGCCGCGGCCGCCGCCGCGAGTGAAAATACGGAAATCAGCCTGTATCTCTCGCCGGGCTCCTTCGGCGCCGAAGCGCCCGACGGCGTCACCATCGTGTCCCCGATGGCAGGCCGGCCCGTGGTGACGGACATGTCCGTTGGCCCCGGCGAGGCAGGACGGCTCGCCGTGGCGCACCACGACGGCACGTTAAGGGTCTGGTCCCAAGCCGGCGACACGTTCGTTCAAGACTCGACGTTTTCGCCCTTCGACGAGACTCCCGACGCGCCCCTCGCGTCGGTGTTCTTCGCCGCCCCCGACGCGCTCGTGATTGGCGGCGAACACAACAACCAGCTATCCATGTGGTCGCTGCCAATCGGCGGCGCCGACGACATGTCCGTATCCCCGGAACACGTCCAGACGCTTTCCTTCGCGCCGAGCGCGGACGTGTACAACTTCGCCGTTTCCGCGGCGCCCGGCGCGAGGCTCGTGTTGGTGTCGAACCTTAAGAAGCAAGCGCTGTACGCGGTGCACTTCGGCGAGGACGCCAAGTGCGGTTTTGATTACGTATCCGAGTTCTCCACAACCATGCCCGTGCTTTCGTTCACCGCGCTGCGCGAGGACGGCGCGGAGTCGGACGAACCAACCACCGGCGGCGCAGGCACGCTGCAGCTGTACTGCATGCAGACGCAGGCGATCCAGCAGTACGCGCTGGCGGTGGACCGGTGCCGGCCCGTGTCCTGCGTCGGGGACGAAGCGGTTGCGGTTGAGTCTTCCGAATACAGCAGCGACGAGGAGAGCGAAGAAGAGGAGGAGGAGGCCGTTCCGCCACCGGCGGCGGCGCCCGCCACGCCCGCGCCCGCCACCCCGGCGAAGCCGGCGAAGCAGGACTCGGCGTCCAAGCTCCTCACGCCCGGCGAGCTCATGTCCATGGCCGCGGGGGCTTCCAACGTGACCCCCACCACGACCGCGCCGAAGGAACAACCGGCACCGAAAGCCAAAGCCGCGCCCAAAGCCAAAGGCGCGCCCCCGCCTCCCCAGGCGCCGCCGCCCCCCGGTGGGCCGCCGCCGCACGCGCGCGGCCCTCCGCCCCCCGGCCCGCCTCCCTTCCACGGCCCGCCTCACGGAAGAGGCCCGCCTGGTCACGGCCCGCCTGGTCACGGCCCGCCACCCGGGCACCTGGAGGGTCTTATCACCGGTTTGAGGGAGCACATCTACAACGACATGGCTGGTTTCTTGGCGGTGAGCGCGGCTGATGCGCGGGAGGAGAGGTACGTATTGGGCCTTTCCCAAATCCCAAGACTGTTTTACCATACACGACTGACACTTTATTTTATTTATCTCAGAGCGTCGCGCGAAGCCGCCGAGCGCGAACGCCAAAAGCAACTGCTCACCGCGGTGAGCGCGGCGATCACCAGGGACCTCCCGGTGGCGATTGAAAAAATCCTGAAGAAGGAACTGGGAAACACGGTCCCTTTGATCGCGGCGGCGCTGGCGGCGTCCAGTGGCAAGGCGGGTGGCGACAGCGATGACGCCATCGCCAAGGCGCTGCCCGCGGCGCTCGCCAAGGCGATGGCCGCCACGGTGGTTCCCAAGTTCGAAAAAGCCACAAACGAGATGTTCCAACAGGTGAAATCCGTGTTCGAGCGCGGGATGGACGAACTAGCGGCTGAGTTGTACACGCAGAAAGAAAACGCGGTGGCGGCTGAGGTGGGGCCGCTGGTGCACTCGTTACGCGCGGCAAGTGATGAGGGTACGTATTGCGCGTTTCCCAAATCCGTCAACACACTGTTTTACCGAAGCTGGTGACTGTTTGTTCATACATCGCGATATACAAGACTGACACTTTCTTTTATTCATCGCAGTGCGCGCGGCGGCTGAGCTTTTGATGTCGGGCGACTTGGTTTCGTCCGGCGCCGGCGCCGGCGCGCCTTCGAGTTTAGCCGACCTCGAGTCGCACATGGACCCGACGATCGCGCTTGATGCGCTCGTCACTGCCGGTGACATGGAAGGCGCGTTCACCAAAGCGTTGGGGCTTTCCTCCGTGGATATGGTGGCTTGGGTGTGCGAGCGCGCGGAGCGTTCGCGGGGCGCTATTTTCGGCGCCTCACCGGTGGGTCTGAGCCAGGGCGTTTTGCTATCGCTGGCGCAGCAGCTGTCCAGCGACCTGGTGGACGAACCCAACTTGAAAATTAGCTGGATCAGGGACGCCGCGCTGGCGATCGACCCATCCGACGCAGCTTTGGCGCAGCACATGAGGCCGATTCTGGAAAGCGTGTTCGGCGGTTTACACGACTGCGCCACCCAAGCAACCACCCCGGCGAAGGTGAAGAACGACCTGCGGCTTTGCATCCACGTCGTGAACTCGTTGCTCACCGCGTGCAAGTAGTGAGGGAATGATGACACGGGATGACGAAGTTTTCCGGCGAATAAGACCACGTGATGTTGGGTGCTTTTGCTTTTTTAACGATGCATCCAGATATCAACCTCACACCCGTGATACCACATCCATCCGGCAATCCATTCATCCATCACACCCGTGATACTCCACGTCGCGCCCCACGGCCATTCGCGATGCGTCGCATCCTTCTATATCTAATCGCAAACTCACCTTCCATCCCCATCTACCTTCCCACGTTTTGCAGCCCGAGCTCCTGCCACTTCTCTGGTGCGTTGGGGTCTGCGTTGGCGGGTTCCTCGGTGTCGTCCGCGGGGGGGGTCACGCCGGGGGGGAGCGTAATGTCTGTTGGACGAGTTGGGGAGGGTTATACACGACCGGAACGAGGTGAGCCCTTTGCGTCGATTGAACCTTTTGGTGGTCCGGGATTTGCGAATTCGCGAACCGCGCGTGTGTTGGGTTCGCGGCAGCGCGTGTGGAGCACGGCACGCACCGTCGTTGGGGAGCGTATCCGCGCGCCATGTGTCGTCCACGATATCGAGCAGGTGCCCCGAGGGCATCACCGTTCGGTCCGTGCCGCTCATCGCGCGGGCGGAACTGAGACTGGACTGTTTGAAATAAAGGCATCAGAGAAAACGTCGGGTCGGATATCGAGTCCGACTTCTTTTGCAAACGGCGGCAGTCAAAGAATCCACGGCGGCGCGCCCCTGCCCTTCGACCCGTCCCCAAGCAGACTCAACACAACCTGTGGCGCTCACCCGCGGTCGCTCACACTTTTCCGTCTTCCAGTCCACCTCGCTTCACGCGAACCCTGCCGGTTTACATCGAGACAAGCCCGCGTACCTCCCCGGACGACACACCCGAAAGCGGATCTTTCGAAGCACCGCGCGTACGCCGCCCCGTTCGTTACTTTCTGACCGATGCCGCAAAAGGCGCTCGCCTCGAAAGGCCGCAAGCCCGAGAAGCTGGGTAAGAAAGCTCCGAGGGTAAACGCGAAGTGGAAGACCGCGATTCAGAAGAAGGGCAAGTTCGCGTTCAAGAGCAAATCCGCGGTGTTCGGAAACAAACCCGGGCAGTACCAAGCCAGCATCGAGATGACGAAAGAGGTGAACGAGAAGAACGAGATGGAAGCGGCTCGGCGGGCGACGCAAAGCGGAGGGAAGATGCTGGTGGTGAAACCGCCACCTGACGCGCAGGTCGAGATCAGGGGGCCGAAGCCCAAGATGAACCGGAAACAAGCCCCGGTGGTCAAAGTGCCGTACAGGTTCTAAGGATCGTCGTCGGGTCGTCGCGCGTAAGAAATAGAGTTAGAAGTATTCGGCCGGTGCGCGGGGCGTCCCCGAAATTAGAAGGTAGGTAGGGAGTTCGCGATGGAGATCGGCGAGGGTTTGATGGACAAGCGAGCAAACGAGCACCGCGGCGTGGAGCTCGTGGTGCGGTGCGTTAACGACCGGACCTGTTTCGTGGCGTTGCCGCGACTTGTGGCAAGCGCGTTGACCGCCGCGGGTTCGGCGATTCCGCTGCCGCTTGCGGTTTCGCCGCGCGCAAACTGGGCGGGGCGAAAAGAAAGTCGGACAAGGAGCAGCGAACCCCGCGTCGGCTCGGGTCATCAGTCCGTCACTGCAGCAAAGTCAACGCAAGTGAAGGACGCATCACGGAACTCCGAAGTGGCCACGCCGAGGTTCACGGCTTGGGCGGGCGCGGTCGGGTCGGACGGCGCTATCGAGTTATCCCTGGCGCTGGCGGACTGCTTGGGCTTGGTGGACGGGCAGCCCGTTTTGGTGGTCGGGCTGCCGGGCTCGCCAATCGCAACGGCTGTGGTAAGTATTTCCCAATCACCACACACCGCCTCCCTGATTGCCCATACAAGACTGACATTACTTTTTACAATCTCAGGACGTGTCGCCCGAAACGCAAAGCGACTGGGCGCTGGTCATCGAGCACGCGAACTCGTTGGAACGCACCGCGCTTTCGCAAGTAGGAATCGTAGGGGAGGACCAGGCGTTTCCGTTCTGGCCGGGCGGGGGTTCATCGAGTGGAGGGGCGCATGGAGGGGTGATTCGTTTACGCGCCACCCGCGTGTCCCCGAAAAGCGAATGCGGCGTCGCGAGGTTGGGGCTGCAAACGGAACTGCGAGTCGCGCCGTGGGTAGGGACGCCGCCGGCGGGGGGGTACGTTGTGGTTTCGGGTGGGACAGCTCCTGGTGTAACTGGTGTGACTGGTGCGACTGCTATGACTGCTATGACTGGTATGTCAGGTCCTAGTAAACCACAACCACCACCTGCGGTTCCAGTTTTGCTTCGCGCGCAGTCTTCTCGCGGGGTTGTCGTGGCGTGGCCGCGGCGTATGCGCGGGGACGGCGACGACGACGACGAATTCGGCGCCGTTTTCAAGCAACACTCCACACAACAAATTCTCGTCGCGCCCACCGCCAGTGCGTTCATATCAAAACAAACATCCATTGATTGCGGTATCCCTCACGGCGCCGTGGTGGCGGTGAGTGTTGGGGACGGCGCTACCGGCGCGGGCGAGAGTAACGCCAAGGATTCGAGTAAAAACGATTCAAACGCCGCGACCGTTCGCGTGGTGGTGGTGGGCGAAACCTCCAGGGTCGCGGACGGACATGTCGTGCTGACTCCGTGTTTGCTTCGCAAATTGGGTGCAGCGCAAGGCACACGAGTTATCGTGGTGGAGACGACTACTACGGAAGCGCCGAGCGTTTCTGAAGTCGCAAACCCTGACGAAAAAAACGATACGCCGCAAAAAAACCTGCTTCGCATAAGGCCGGTGCTTTCCGGCGAGCCCAAAGAGACGACTTCGAGTGACGCAGGGACACCACGGAAAAGTTTCCTGGAAAAACTGGAAAGCTCGCACCTCGCCGTGCTCGGTATCGACCGGCATTGTTCGCCTGAACAACTGGAGTTGGCGCTGGGTACGCTGGTCAACGGCTGGGTCAAAACGGTTTGTCGATTTAACGGTTCCGTGCTCCCCAAAAAAGACGAAGATGAAAACTTCGTCCCCGTTTCCACCGAAACGGTTTTCAAGTTCCGTCTCGACTCCGAGGACGGCTCCGGTGACAATGACGGAAACGAAAAAACAAGCACCAGCGTTTCCTTCCAGCTCGAGCTGCGCGCGGCTGGATCGGACCCTGTGGTTAAACTCTGGACTAAATGCGGTGTTGCCGAGTTTATGAAAACAACTCGCGTGGAACTCGGCGATTGCGTTCCCAAAAAATTTCAAAAAGAAAGACCCAACCGTGGCGGTCCTTCCAACTCGAAGTTGTTCGGCGACGCCGTACGCGTGGACCCTTGTTTGGGTGTTGGCGATTTTTCCACAAGACACGAGTGGAATGACGAGTGGAATGATACCGGTGATTTCGTAATTCGTATGAGTAATTACTCTGTAAAATCGGCAAACACCGCCGACGACGCGCTCGGCGCCGCGGTGGTGACCGAGATCGCGGCCGCCACAACTCGATTGGCGTCGATGCTCGCGTCAAACACGCCCCGAAACTATCGCCCGTCAACCGCGGGCGCGTTGCTTTACGGCAAACCCGGGTGCGGCAGAAGTGCTTCGGTGTTGGCGGTGGCAAGGCGGTTACGGGACGACGTGCACGTCAGCGCGTGCGTCGTGGTGGTGGACTGCGCGAAAGTTCCAGTAGGCGACCCCCGGCCGGCGATCGCGGCGCTGCGGCACGCGGCGCGGGTGGCGATGAAACTGGCGCCGTCCGTGATCGTGCTGGACGACCTCGACGTGCTCGCGCCTTGCGACGGTGGCGACGGTGCTGGCGAACCAGGCCAAGTATCGCACGGCCGGATCGTGGGCGAGGTGCTCGGCGACCTCATGGACGCCACGTCCGGGGATGGGCTGGTGGCTTGGATCGCGACCGCTAACTCGCCCGCGTCACTCGCGAAACCCGTTTTGATGGCCGGTCGTCTGGACCATGTCGGCGAGTTGCGGGCGCCGGATGGTGGAGACGGCCGGGCGTCACGGCTCGCGGCCGCGGCGTACGCGCGCGGAACCCCGGTGTGCGAAACTTGTGATTTACAAAAGATCGCGCGCGGCACGGACGGGTTCGAACGACGGGATTTGGATTTGTTGGTGGAACGCGCGGCGGTCTCGGCGGCGGCGAGGAGTTTCGGTTTGAACGGAGAAGACTTTTTTGTCCCAAACTGTGACTCTTTCGGGAGACACGAGAACGAAAACGCGTGTGACCCCGGGGGACTACGTTTGGGTGGTGCACCGCGCACGGCGACAGAGAGGAATACACGGACCGCTACGTTACAAACTCGCGACCTTTTGCGCGCGAAAACCGGGTTCGCCGCGGCACCCGACCGCGCGCTTGGTAAGGACGGCGGCGCCGGTTCGAAAAAAGGTGATTCAAAAAAAACAACCGGGCCCACGTTCGCGGATGTCGGCGGCTTGGCCGAGGCGAAACAACTACTTGACGAAGGTTCGTGTTGGGCTCATCTTTCCCAAATCATAAACTCCACGTTTTATCTCTAACGCTGGTGACCGTTGTCCATACATCGCGATACACGCGACTGACACTTTCTTTGTTTGGTATCAGCGCTTTCGTTTCCGCTTTTGCACGCGGACGTTTTCGCGCACGCGCCCCTTCGCCTCCGCACCGGGGCGTTGCTTTACGGCCCACCGGGGTGCGGCAAAACCTTACTAGCGCACGCCGCCGTGAAAGGCGCCGGTTTGCGGTTAATAACAATAAAAGGCCCATCGCTTTTGAACAAGTACATCGGGCAAAGCGAAGCGGGGGTTCGTGATGTTTTCAAGCGCGCCAAAGACGCGTCGCCGTGTTGTTTGTTTTTCGACGAGGTGCGGGGCTTTCCCACTCACCACATTCCGCCTCCCTGACTGATTGCCCATACTCGTACCAGAAGGGACTTTTACCTCTGACTGTTTGTCCATACATCGCGATACACTCGTACCAGAAGGGACTTTACCTCTGACTGTTTGTCCATACATCGCGACATACAAGACTGACACTTTCTTTTTTATCGTGCCAGTTCGACGCCATCGCCCCCAAAAGAGGACACGACACCACGGGCGTCACCGACCGCGTCGTCAACGCGTTCCTCACCGAGCTTGACGGCGTGGAGGGTTTAACCGGCGTGGTGGTTTTAGCCGCCACGTCAAGGCCAGACCTAATAGACCCCGCGCTGTTGCGACCCGGCCGTTTGGACCGAACGCTTTTTTTGCCGTTTCCAAACGAACGCGAACGGCGCGAGATTCTCTGGTCCAAGTTGAACGCACCCGAAGACGATACCGATACCCTGAACCTCGTCGAGGTGGCGCGCCGAACAGACGGGTTCTCGGGCGCCGATCTCGCCGCGCTCCTTTCGGACGCCGCGCGACTGGCGGAAACCAGGGAAGGCGCCGACGCGAGCGCCACCGCGGAGGACGTTGCGGCGGCGCTTCGCGGCGCCAGGGCTAGTGTGAGCCAGCGTGAGCGCCAGCGCCTGGAGGCGATATACGCCAGGTTTCGGGGAGACGAATCCAACACAAACACACGCGAAGGCGAACGAGGGGGGAGGACGGCGCACGCGTGAAGTTGCGAAGGTTGACGCCATGGATATCGGCAAGTAATCGTTGTTATTCAATCATTTTTCACGGCATCCACACTCGCTGCACAGCCATTTGTTTTCGTAGTCTACACAGTCTAGCTTATCCTCGCACTCGTTGCAGAGAGTTTTCCAGATCTCTTCCTCGCATACCTCGCACGTCGCGCAATCGACCACGTGCTCGGCTAAACAACTCTCGCACATCGCCTCTTCGCAATCTTGGCAAGGATACATGGCAACGTTCTCCTCGCACGCGTTACACACGAAAGCGTCGCAACACTTGCAGAAATGGAATCCACCGTCCACCATGTAATCATCGGAGTACGTCTCATGGCAAGAAACACACATGTTCGCTTCAAAGGTGTCGATGACGCAGCCACATATGCACTCCCAGAGATCAAAACTGATTTTTTCTTTATCAATTTCGAAAAAGTTTTGGTCGACCCTGAGGCACTCCCGGAGTTCATCAAGCTGGTTGGAATCGTCTATGACGCAACCAGCTAGGCGCAGGCATCGAAGACGCGTATCCTTGGGACGATCGGGCATACCGATATCCCGCAAGAATTCAAGGACAGTGAAATCACTCACCCCTGTGCAGTTGATGAACTTTAAAGTTTCAAGCGAGGTGAAAGCGAGTTCGTGGGCGATAGCAAAACCGCCGAGGTTCCACAAGCCAGTTCCCGCGAACGACCGCGGGGCGTCTCGTATCTCCAGGTGCTTCACGTCGCGGCAGCATCGCAATATTCGATGGAGGCGCTCGTCCGTGATCTTCTGGCCGAGCTCGCCGTCGAGCACGACGTTGCAGGAACCCCAGCCCCCGTCACTCGTGGCGACTTTTCTCCACGTCCGAGAAACTGTGGCGAGTGCGAGGCGGTCTCTGGTGTTTTTGACGTGGGCGAAGACCGCTGCGGCGACGCTCTCGTCGACGTCGAAGGTGGGTGTCAGGTCGTTCGCATCGACCTGGGTCGTCTGGTCGCGTTTGGTCTTCGGACGGCGTTTGCGAGGAGCCATGTTGGAGTGACGGGGTACGGGGGCGGGAAGGCTTGAAGGGCGCGTTTTGAATAACAGAAAAGAAGAATTTTGGGCAACACCGTTTCAAAAGTTACGAAGCCTTCTTCCCTGGACCACACGAGTATACATCGACCTTGGGACTCCCGGCTTTTTCGAAGCAGGAAGGGCAACGTATTTCAAAAGGGGGTAGGTATCCCATCGTTGACGTTAATCATCACGCCACGGTTGCAATCAAGGCACCAGCATCCTGACAGAAACGACAGAAGACGTATTTCTTGAGTTGAGTTGTACTGTAGTCGAAAATTACTCATTCGTGTTGAATCGGTGGGCTCGTGCGAGGGCGGCGGACGGCTATGGGCTACGTCCGCGCGCCGCTTCGGCGCCGCATCTAATGCTAAGCTATTCTACTCTATTCTATTCACTCCGTTTCCGATTTCGGAGGAGATTTTTCGACGCCACGCGCGACCGCCCAAAAAGGTCACGGTCAAGCGCGGGTCCGTCGTGTAATCTCGTGTTTATTCCTCGCTTTTGGATTTTCTAAGTTGGTTTTCCCCCACGTTTCCTTTATTCCCTTCCTTTCACGTTCCTTTCCCTCACGCGTTCGCGATGGACACCAAGATATCCAGCGCGCTCGTGTCCTTCTTCGGGCGCGTCTGTTTCATCTCGCATTCGCCTCCGCGTTTTCGCCCTGCGCTCCGCGTCTTTTTCGGAACCGACCCGGAAAACACAGTCGCGCCTTCCGCCGTCGTTTCATCCGCGGCGCCCGTCGCAACGGAATCGGACCCGGCGTCGTCGGCGTCTGGACCGCGCTTGCGCTTCGCATACTTCGCGTTCGCGGTTGGCTGGTTGGGGAGCGCCGCAGGCGCCGAGACGATGCGGGGCAGCTCCAACGACAGCTCATTGGGCACACCATGAGCTCGGTTTGCAACAATCGACGGGTACCGATGCGCGGGAAGTCGGTACCCTGCCTGGGATTGTTGGTACCCAACCGCGTTCACGCCACACGGCGTCGGGCCCTGGCTTTGCGACCCCGGGTACGCGGGAAACGCATACGGTGCCCCCGGGTGTTGCGGAACCGGGAAGTGCCGGTGCCGCCCTTGGTGGTTGTGGTTGTGCGTTTGGGTTAAAAAACGGCTGTCCCCGACGTGGACGTGCTGCGTCACCTCCTCCGCGGTCGTGGAGAACAAAGCGTGCGTCGCGGTGGGGTGCGTCACCACGTGCGTTGCTAAATTCTTCGCAACGGACTTGGCGTGAAGGTTCGTGACGGGCACGCCTCGTTGTTGACGCATGCCTTGTTGTTGATGCAAACCTTGTTGACGCGCGGCTGGGTGTTGTTGAAACCCACCACCACAAAACACAGCCCGCGTGTCACAACCGCTCATGTACCAACGCGTCCACTGCTCGTGCGCGTCGAGATGCGCGCCGTACGACGCGGCGGCGTTTGCGTTTGGGTTGGGATTCGCGGACGTTTGGTGCGGGCCCGCCCCGCGTTTGTGTCTCACCGGCACCGGCGCCGCGCAGTTGTGCACGGCGTGTTGCCTCTGCGCGATGCACATCGCGGCAGCCGCGTGTTGCGAGCGCGAGTGCGCCGCAGCGGCGCCTCCAGGGCCCATTAACGTGGTCGTGCCGCCCCCCGATTCGCCGTAATCCGCGGGCGCGTAATCGGCGCCCCCCTCTTCCCTCCACGGGCGCGAGCTCGCGGCCGCGAGCGCGCGCTGTTGTTTCTGCTTTTGTACCTCAAACGCGCGTTGCGCCGCTTGTCGCACCTCCACCGAAGCCGGCGGGGCGTCCGAAACTGTTTTGGAGTCGGAAACCTCCTGCTCTTGCTTGTCATCAAAAACGTCGTGGGAGTTCGATTTCGGGGACTCACGACTAATTGCCCCTACGGCGAGTTCGTTTCCGATCAGAGTTTCACTCTCCGGCGATTGCCGTTCCGACTTTGCGGTCACCCCGTACCCCAAGTCACCCCGCACCAGGCTCGTGAGCCGGTGCAGCTCCATGAGCTGGTGTTCGAACTCGGCTTGCTGTCGCAGCAGCATGCGCTGCACTTTCACGAACTGCGTCGCGCCGAGCGCGACGCGCGTCGCCAACGCGCTCTCGCCGATGTCGACGTCGTCGCGCGCGGCCGCGCTGCTCTTGGTGAGCACCAGTTTCGCGCAGTGCGAGGAGTTCTTCACGCCGGATGCGCCACCGGAGCCGCTTCCGCCGTTTCCGGACCCGCCCGAGCCCTCGCTCGGGGTTTGTTGCCGCTCGACGAAGAACCAGGGGTAGGTTTGGGTATCGAAACCGCCGGTCCCGCGACGCGCGGGGC
>Ga0222633_1000629_pt1 | contig 28423 bp, 19 predicted proteins | sample AntAcemetageno48_FD_179816 | JGI IMG/M metagenome (GOLD analysis project Ga0222633, IMG submission 179816) | Saline water microbial communities from Ace Lake, Antarctica - #48 | ecosystem: Environmental > Aquatic > Non-marine Saline and Alkaline > Saline | place: Antarctica: Ace Lake | collected...
AAGCCTCCGATGCGGGATCGATCTCCGCAAAGATCAACCTTGCCCAGCTCCTCGGAATGACTCCGAACCGGCCGGGATTGTACGACACGGTGGTGTCACTCTACGCCGAGGCGGCGGCAGCCGGGCACCCTGTCGCCCACTACCAACTCGCTCGTTTGACGGCTTCCGGGATCTTAGGGAAAGTCGATCTCGTCACGGCCTATGCCTACCTGGCGACCGCGGCGGAGGCAGGCCTTCCCGAAGCCGTCAAAGAACTCCCGGACCTCCAATCGCAGCTCACCAGCGAGCAGTTGAAGGAATCAGAATCGTTGCAAAAAAATCTCAAAGCTAATCGTCGCTGGTTGAGCTCGGGTTAAACTGCTGGCTTCGAATCTGGGGCTGACTGTCTGTTTCCCCCAGGCCATTACCGGTCGTCTTTTCCTCAGCATCGCGCCGGTGACAAAGACGATCAGCCCGACGGAGGTGATAGTTTGAGGGGGCTCTCGCAAGAAATCTGATTGGCAAGGTGCCGGTCAACTGCTCGAATACAGATTCAAACTTAAAAAGGGACTCCAAATTCGAGGTCACGAATTGGTCCGTGTCGAGGTGACAGCCGCATGGTCAGGATCACGCAAGTAATGCGGCGTTACCGTCCATTCACCGCCCCACCGAGAGTTCCCGATAGCGCTCAATCCAGGCCTTCTTGAGGGCGTCGGCCAGGGTGGGCTCGGGGGCAGCGCCGTATTCTTCGGCGGTCTTTCCCCAGTAGAAACTGATCCATCCGTCGACGATGTCGTCTGTTTCCTCCATGAATTGCACCAGTTCGTCAGCGCTGCAGTGCAGCGGAAAGGTCTCTTCGACCACGATGGGTTTGCCAATGTCGTATGCCTGGATCGCATCGACTGCCTTGCCGACCTCGCCCGCTTTCGGATAGAAATGTACGGCCACGAAATCAAGGTTCTCCCCGACCGCCTCAGAGTAGAAGAATGGCTTGCCCGCCCCGAAATGAAACACCCACGGAATCACTCCCACCGTGATCAGGTGCCGTGTGTCATGCTTGCGGATTGCGGCGGTCATCCGGTCCACCCATGCCTTCGCCACTTCCTCGCGATCGCGCCCGGCAAGATCGAGCACCAGTCGCTGCACGAATGATTTTCCCGCCAGTTCGCCGGTCACCCACTCCGTTTCTACCTTCTTCTTTCCCGCCATGATCGGCTCGTTCATGAGGTCGTAGCAGAACACCGCCGGGCTGTCGCGACATGTCTTCGCGATCGCTTCCCAAAACCGCGCCTGCACCTCCCATCGCTCAGTTTCACCCAACGCGTCAAACCATTCCGGTACGTCGTGTTCGTGATAGCAACCAAGTCCCGTGAGATCCAGATAGAGCCCCTTTTGTTCCGCCAGCGCCAACAGCTTCGAGAGGCGCTCCAGGTTCGCCGCGTTCGGCCGGTCGGGTGCCTCCATGAAACGTCCCGTCTGAAGATGGATCCGGATGACATTCGCCCCCAGATCCACGATCTCACCGAAGTCTTCGACGATCACCTCCCACTGATTCGCCCAGTAATCCTCGATCAGCCCCCCGGTGTTTTCGTTGTGATCGTAGTTCACACCCCATGGACGAAATACCTCGCCTGAGCCTGCCAAAACAAATTCCTCGCCGCCCTCACTGATCTCTATCCAATCCAACCCCGACGCCTCCCCGGCCCCTGTTCTGATGCCTCCGGAAAAGAGCCCGACTACCAAAGCTAACCCAATCGTGAACCCGCGCATGACTCCCGGAATTCAATCATGCAAGCAACTGAAATGGAATCCCTTTTTCACGTCGCTTCAATTTTTGATACTGAATTTGGAGGGATAATTATGCCGGCCCAATGGTATCAAGTGTGGGACCTGTTGAATTTTCGAGAAGGGCGGGATCTGTTGGTTGCGACGAGTGGGCTGGTTTCAGGAAAAGGGCGCGATTTTTCATTTTACCAAAGTCGGACAGCCTCCAGGCTTTCTTCCCATGAGTTATCGTTTCGGATTTTCTGTCGTTTTACTTTTCCTCCTGTCAACGGGGGCGAGCCTGTTTGGCGGATCGCTTCAGGTATCTTCGGTCTTTACGGATCACATGGTGCTGCAAAGGGATATGCCGGTTCCGGTTTGGGGGACTGCGACTCCAGGGGCTACGGTTAAGGTGAGCTTTGCCGGGCAGGAAAAATCGGTCAAGACCGCTGACAACGGGAAGTGGATGCTAAGCCTCCAACCTCTTGAGGGAAGCTCAAAAAGTGCCTCCTTCCAGATCGAGGGAGACGGGGACACGACTACCCTGAGCGATGTGGTGGTTGGAGAGGTATGGATTTGCTCAGGGCAATCCAACATGCAGATGGGGAGGACTGCGATTCCTGAGCTTAAAGATTTGTCGTCAACGAACCTGAGAGCCTTCGAAGTAAAAAGAACAGTCGCCTTTACCGAGCAGGAAAATGTAGAGGGCAAGTGGGCCGTAGCCGGTCCCGCCAGCGCGGTGGCTTTTGGATTCTCTCATTTCCTATCGAAGCAAGTTGATGTCCCGGTTGGTATCATTACAGCCGCCTGGGGAAGTTCTTCGATTGAGGCGTGGATGCCACGCGACGTGACTGAAACGCTCGCTCATTTCAAAACGATCATGGGTGAGTGGGATGCTAACACAAAAGCTCAGGAAAAAATTCGAGCGGCGCTGGCTGAAGGAAAGTGGAGTCGGGAAGACGATGTCTTTATGCGTCGCCAGTCCTGCATTGTTTATAATGCAATGATGAAGCCGCTGGCTCCCTTTGCCTGTCGGGGACTGGTGTGGTATCAGGGTGAGCGAAACACCCGTTTTATCAGTGGGATGCCGGAGGAGCCATGGTACATGAGAGTTGCCGGGGTTCGTGAGTATGATGAAACGCTGAAGGCCTGGATCGAGCGGTATCGGCAGGAGTGGAAGCGTCCGGATTTTCACTTTCTGTTAGTGATGTTACCCGGGTTTGGCAATCTTCTCGATACCGGCCCAACGATGGAGCCTAATCATCCAGCCTCTCATTCCTGGGCGTGGATGAGAGAATCTCAAATGGCGGCTCTGGATCTGCCTCATGTCGCGGTGGCCAATACGATTGATCTCGGTGACGTCAAAAATATCCACCCCAAGGACAAGTTGCCGATCGGGGAAAGATTGGCCATACTCGCAGCGAGTCAGACCTTAGGTAAATCGATCGAGGCTCACGGGCCGGTGATGAAACGAATCGAGAAGGAAGGCAGTCGGATCATTGTGCATTTTGACCACGCCAAAGGACTGAAAACGGTTGATGGAGCTTCTCCGGCTGAATTCTGGGTCGCAAGTGAGACTGGAGGAGGTTGGGCTGCGGCCGATGCGGAACTGGTGGGTGAAACTGTGGTGCTGAAATCATCTGAAGTGGATAGTCCATCTCACGTTCGCTACGCCTTCACCGGAAAGCCCTCCGTGAATTTGATCAATGGTGCGGGATTACCAGCTTATCCGTTTCGAACGGATTCGTTGGAACCTTGATCGAGCGTTGAGGCAAAAACGTCTCTTTCAACGCGTGATCCCTCAACGGAAGGCGTCAGCAACAAAATTGTAAACACGCACCTCTTCGCTCAACCTCGCATCTGAAGTTCCAGGATCCTCCCCGGCCTGAGACCGTTGACCGAGTGAGGGAACGCAGCCGTTAGCCTGAACGCTAGGAGCTTCGAAATTTTCGAGTCAAGCGTTCGGCGCATTGGATCTGCGCGTCAGTTTCCAAACAGCACTTCCGGCGCGCTCTGATCCACTCGACGGGGTTGGTGCCCTGAGGAATGAATCCGGCTCTGGCGCACCAGGCGATAATAAACTGACCGGTTCTGCCGCAGCCCGCGACACAGTGAACGACGACTGCTTCGTTTGATTGATGATGCTGATCCATTAAGTCCAGAAATTGCTCAATTTGGGCCTCGTTCGGAACCCCGTAGTCGGGCACGTTGATATGATGATAGGAAAATTGATCCGAAACATCCTGACGATTATCGAACTCACAGCAGTTGACCACGGCCCGAATATTCTTCTCTTTGTAGATGTCAAAGACGTAAGGGTCGGGCCACCAGGAGGCGGCAATGACGCCTTCCACGATCCACGTGAAGGGTTCGGTTCTTTCCGGCTGTCCCTTTTCGGGCCAGTACCAAGGTCGAATCGGTTTGGGCATCGGTTTGGGCATCGGTTAGTAATCTAAAAGGGATCAGGCGAGAATGGCACGGTTTTAAGCGTTTCGGATCTTCAAATTTCAATCTTCGGAACTTTTTGCAAGTTCGCTCTACGTGAGCGGCTTGTAGCGGAAGATGCTAAATCTTCCACCGACGTCCCACCATCGAAGGCTCTCCCTAAAACCGTGACATTCGGATCAGGCGACATTAAAAGCGGGCAGGCGAAAACAGGGATACTGCCCCCCATTTCAACTATTTTCGTTCCGGCGAATCCTGTTTCTCAATCATCACCAACCTGAATCCGATATCGGGCATCCGCACATTCGGGGTTGCTCCGTCCCTGCGAAAAACGAGGGATTCATCCTCATCAAATTCGTAGCCACCGCCTCGTGTGATCTTGGCTTGTGATGTATAAGGCTTGTCAAAACTGCCAGCGAGAGGGTTGGTCCGCTCATGATCGGGGTAGGGTAGCATGCGGGCATTGTCGTGACAAAACTCCCACAGGTTTCCTGTCATATCATACAAACCCAATTCGTTTGGTTTCTTCTTTCCTGATGGATGAAGGCGCCGTTCGCCGTTTCCGGCATACCAGGCAACTTCATCGATCGTATCCGAACCGCTGTATTGGTAGCCCTTCGAAAGCTTTCCTCCCTTCGCGGCATACTCCCACTCTGCCTCCGTTGGCAGCCGGAAGTGTTTTCCGGTCATTCCATTTAGTCGCCCGATAAACCGCTGAATGTTGGTCCAGCTCACGTTGTTCACTGGAAACCCCTCCCCGGGGAAGTAACTGGTGTCCCACCCCATCACCTCCTGGAACAGCTGCTGGCTGACCTCAAACTTGCCCATTCGAAATCCATCAAGCGTCACCCTGTGTTCAGGCCCTTCAGCCGAAGAGGCCTTGTCCGAGTTTGAGCCCATTGAGAAACTTCCGCCTTCCACCCAAACCATTTCCTTCATCAAGCGAGCCATCGACTCCGGGGAAAGCGCCTTGGGTCGCACTTCCTTTTCCTCAGCCATCGCAGAAACAACTGCGATCACACACATCAGCATTGAGAGAGATTTTTTAACCATAGCAATCTTACTAAGATGTCGTCACCCCACTTGACGAAATCAAGCTTGAGAATGGGGAAGAAAAGCCACTTGCTCGTATAATCTTGCAATTCCCCCTCCCGTCAGTAATTTTCGCTCGTTGATAATCCGCAAAGTTTTGTGAGACTCGGGCCCGGATCCAACCTGAGTTTATCACCCTTTCGAAACTCCTAATCCTTGTTTAGTTTCGCCGATATATGAAGACCCAAATTGTTCCCCGCAGCAAATCGATTTATAGAGTCAGCCTATCGATCGGAATGTTGATTATGATGTTCTCGGCTGGCTGCAAGACTACGCCGGTCGGATTGCCACAGGCGATGCCTGACCGGGATAAGCGCATGCCACGGGGTTACCTTTATTACCTGGACGGTGCGGGTGGCGGGACCGCCAAGAACAACTGGGCAGGAGGGGTCAAGGAGGGCCTCTTTGAAGCTGGATATAAAGGCGCGGGTGAAATGGTTTCGTGGGAAACGGGAAAAGGGCTTTTGGCTGATCAGGATGCCAGCGTGAAGTATAAGAGGTCGATGGCCGAACAGGTGCCACCGAAGGTTCTACAGTATCAGAAAGACTACCCCGGTGCGCCGGTGCATTTACTCGGATTCTCGGCAGGAACGGGAGAGTGCATCTATGCGCTTGAAGAATTGCCTTTGCCCGCCCAGGTGGACAACGTGGTTCTCCTCGGCACCTCGATAGGCCGGGATCATGACATGACCGAAGCGCTGAAACGGGTGAAAGGTAAGGTCTACGTCTTTCTCTCCACCCATGACCAAATGATCGGGTTAGCGACGGAAATATCGGGCACGACGGACCGCAAACGTGACGATCCCAGCGCAGGCATCAAGGGATTCTCCCTTCCGCCGAACGCGTCCGAGGAGACCCGTGGGTTGTATGCGTTGAAACTCATCTACATTCCCTACTCGAAGGAGTTCAAGCAGGACGGCGACAGAGGGCATCATTTCGATAACGTGAAGATGGAATTCATTAGGGATCACGTCGCGAAGTATTTCCCGACTCGTTAAATCGGGTCCACGTCAGATATGGCCGGTCAGTCGGCGCCTGCGGGATACGGCCACTAGGAGACAATCGACAACCCGGCTTCTTCCGGTGGTGAATTGTAAAAGCCCTGTTACATGAATCGCCTCCTCCCCCTCAAGACCCGCATTGCCGCTCTTGGTGGAGCCCTTCTTTCGCTGACGATCTGCGGAAACGTCTTCTCAGCAGAGGACGCGCAGTTAGACTCCTACGGCGGAGTGATGGCCTACGAGTTCGAGCCCAGCGGTCGCTTTCGACTGGGAAAGATCGGGGACCGTCATTGCCTCATCACCCCGGAAGGGCATGGCTTCTTTTCGCTGGGAGTGACCCATACCAGCGGCGTGGCTCGTCAGGCCGGCGAGGAGCAGGACTGGTTCGCCGGGAAATTCAATTCCGACTGGGAAGCCTTTAGCCAACATACTGCGCGCAATCTGAGCTCTTGGGGATATAACAATATCGGCTACGATTCCCCCCGGGAGCTGCGTCAACTGCTTCCCTATCTCGCATCGACCCACCCGACGGCCACCTCCCGATGGCGCCCCGACTCGCAATTTTCTTTTCCGGATGTCTTTGATCCCGTCTGGCAGGAGGAAGCGAAGAAAGACATCCAGGTGATGGTCGAACGAGAGCGCGGGAACAGCAGGCTCATCGGCTACTATTGGACCGACATCCCTCAGTGGGACCTGGTGAAAGCCAAGCGGATGCGGGGGGCGAACTGGGTGGAAACGATTCGAAACCTGCCGGATACGGCTCCCGGAAAAATCGCTTACCAAGCATTCGCGAAGGAGAACCCTGATCACACCGACGAAGACTTTCTCGGTGTCATTGCGGATATCTACTACCGCGTCGTGGGTGAAGAAAATCGACGTTTGGATCCTGAGGGGATCGTGTTCGGAGAGCGGTATCTCGTGGGCGACTTTCCCGAAGTCGTTGTGAAAGCAGCCTTGCCCTGGATTGATGCGATCGCCTTTCAGCCGGGAGGCGCAAAGTTTGACGAAAAATCCTGTGATCGTCTTTATGAAATGAGCGGAGGAAAACCCATCTTTCTTTGCGATCATCAAGCCAGTTTTCCCACCCCGCTATTCCGGGAGACCATGTGGCAACAGTTGCCGGATCAGGAAGCCGTGGGCGAGGCGCATCGCCAATACCTGGAAGCCGCATTGGCCGAGCCTTACATCCTCGGCTACCACCGCTGCCAGTATGTCGACCGGTTCAAGGATCGGAAAGGAGTCCTCAAACAGGGGCTGCTGAAGGCCGATGGCACTCCCTATGAAGTGCTCGTAAAAACGGTCACGGAAAACAATCGCATGGCCCTCGATGCGTTTGCAGCGATTCCAACGGAGTGACAGAACGACCTCCAACAAGGAGATCACTCAGGCCGTCGCTGTCGACTCGAATGGTGGCCCGGCCCCGGAGAGGGTGGGGGAGATTCCGACTGAAAGCGGGAGCCGGACTATTCCGCGAGGTTCACCCGGATCAGTTCCTTATCGTTCCTCACGAACGCTGACTTCATGGCAAAGGCAGGTGCAGCCCAGACGACGGGACGCCCGAACGCTTCATTGGTTGGCTCAAGGACTTTTGCCCGGCTGATTTCGGTGTAGGCCTCGGGCGTTGCTTTCGCAATGATGAGGTGGCCGGTTTCGGAGAAGAGAAAGAGCTTTCCGCTATCTTCATGAAGAGTCAGAAATGCAGTGCCATGACGACCGCCTCGTTCCGGGTCCTCCTCTCCGAGCGTCGGTAAAGTCGTCTGCCAGAACCGCTCTCCATTCTCAAGGCTCGCGGCAGTGAGGGCACTCGTGTCGATGTCACAACCGTAGATGACGCCGTCGATAATCAGTGGGGTGACGTTGGCGGCGAACAGGCCCTCTTTCGGCTTCGCCTTCCAGAGGAACTCCGCGCCGGGCGTGTCTTCATTCAGCTTCATGACGGCTCCAATCCGCCCGATGGCGCTGGCGAAGAGCAAGTTGCCGGATTTTTGTGGAGCCATGATCGACATGCCATAGCCGGGTTTAAGGGGAAGTGACCAATAAACAGAGCCGTCGCCGGGGTTCAGTGAATTGATCGATTCCGGATGCCAGATCAGGAGTTGTTTTACTCCGGCGTGCTCGATCATCGTAGGTGGACAGTAACCCGGCTCTGCGGCGCTGAGCGCCTCCCATTTCACTTCTCCAGTATCTTTATCGAAAGCGACAGCAACGCTGCCTTCTCCGCCAACGAGGGCGTATAAAGTGCCCCCTTCAATGAGAGGGTGAGCGGAGAATCCCCAGATCTGTGAATCAGTCTCAAACTTCGTTTTCCAATCCTGCTCCCAAATCAATTCGCCTGACTCAGCATCGAGGCAGACAAACTTTCCCTCTGCCCCGAGGGCGTAAACTTTTCCGTCCGCCACGGTCGGAGTGCTTCTCGGACCACCCGGATAGGAAATGGAGTAGGCCTGCTCGTAGGCGTGCGACCAGAGTTCATCTCCGGTCTCCGCGTCAATGCAGCGGATGCGTTCCGTTCCTTTCAAAGGGGTGCGGCCACCGGGGTTGTTCACGACCTCGCCTTCTTCAATCACGTAATCGCTGAGATAGACTTTCCCGTCCGCCACGGTCGGACTGCTGTAGCCATAGCCTGCGGGAATACGCCAGAGTATCTCCGGGCCTTCTTCCGGGAAGGACTCAACGATCCCGGTTTCCCGCCAAATTCCGTCGCGTTCCGGCCCCAGCCACTGAGGCCAGTCGTCGGCTTGAGATTGCAGGGGCAGTAGTAAGAGGGCGAAGAGAGCAAATCTGATCATGATGTCGTGATAGTATTACGTATCGAAGACGGTTTCAGAATCGGGAACCTTACGCCAATCTGGTGCTTTAAATTTGTTTGTGACCTTCGTATTGCACCCGGTTGCCTCCTCTGGTACTGCACTCTCAAAGCGATCCCGTTGCCAAGTGGCGCCGGTTCGTGCCTCAAGTGTCATTCGCCGCAGCGACAGCTTCGACTTTATTCGGCATTTGAGAGCTGTGAGCGCGTCACTGGAACTCATTTGGTCGACGACCTTTCATCCATGCCGAGAGCGATGAGGCGCTTCTTCTGTTCGCGCTGACGTCGGTTGATTTGGGCTGCCATGAAGAGAGTGGATTTGATGCCTACATCCGGGGTGATCCGGCGACGATCAGGAAAGTGGAGATCTGGAAGATGAAGCCGACGAATGAAGAATACCTGGAGGCGCAGAAAAGTCGCGTTTGGGAACCGGATGTAGAGTGAAGGGTCGTTGGGCTTTCATAGGAACATTCCGGTGCGTTCCGGTAATGATGAGGAGTCCGTGCACCGTAAGCTATGACCCGGTCGACACGAGGGTCTCCTCCTCGACCTCCCATCGATGATAGGCCTCGGCATACTCGGGACAGGTCGCGACCAGCAGGTCATGCGTTCCGTCGCCGACGAGCTTTCCGTTTTCCAGGAACAGGGTCCGGGGAGCTTGTCGCAACAGATCGATCCTGTGCGTCACGAGGAGGGTTGTGCCCTGTCCTTCCCGGGTGCGTCGAAGAATAGAATCATGGATAAGAGACTCGCTCTCCGGTTCGACTGAGGCGGTCGGTTCATCGAGAAGCAGGATGGACGGCACCGTCAGGAAGGCGCGTGCCAGACTGAGGCGCTGTCGCTGACCGCCGGACAGCTTGACTCCATTCTGTCCCACCCGGGTGTCATACCCGAGAGGAAGGTCGAGGATGAAGTCGTGCGCATTCGCCGCCTGCGCCGCTGCCTCGATCTCGTGGGTGGAGGCTTCCGGTTTCCCGTAACGCAGGTTTTCTCCGATGGTCCCATCGAAGAGGTAATTGTCCTGCCCGACATACCCGATCGGCCCGCGGAGCGAGTCCAGCGTCACTGACCGGACATCGCGCCCATCGAGAAGAATTTTTCCGCCGGTCGTATCGTAAAATCGCGGGATTAAATTCAGGAGGGTGCTCTTTCCTGACCCGCTCCCGCCCGCGATCGCGACAAACTCGCCCGCCTCCACCTCGAAGGTGACGCCGTCGAGAACAGGTTTTCCGGGAACGTAATGAAACTCCACCGCCTCGAACGAGACGCGGCCCGCAGGGTCGATCCAGGGAACGGAGCCTTCCGTGGTGGTCACCGTGATGGGTTCGTCGAGCAGTTCCATGACCCGCGATGCCGCCGCGCGAGCGCGCTGCAGAATGTCGCTCGTCTGCGCAATCGTCCGGATCGGACTTTGGAGGCGCCACCAGAACCCCCGGTAGGCGATGAGGGCGCCGAGCGTAAACCACTCGCTTCCCCGCATGATGAGCCATGCCCCCACGCCCAGCATGATGAGATTGTTGATGAACCCGAAGGTAGAGACGATCGGGAAGTAGGTGTTCCGGAGTTTGCTAGCCTTCACGCTGGTGACGTAGAACGCATCCGCCCGGGCGGTGAAATCTTCGGTTTCCGCCTGTTCCCGGGCAAAGGACTGGGTTACTTGAATTCCCGCGAGGCGGTCCTGGAGAAAGGAGCCGATGTTCCCGAGCTTTCGCCTAACACCTTCGTAAATGGTTTTCACGCTCCGGTTGTATTTGCGGATGAAAATAAAGGCGAAGGCGAGCGGCAGGATCGAAAGCGAGCCGACGACGGGGCTTAACCAAAGAACCATGGCCGCGACGACGAAGAACGTGACGACTTCTTCGAGGAGGCTCGTCAGTCCCTGGAGCACGGACTGCTCCATCGCGTCCACATCGCTGGTCATTCGCGTCACGAGTTCGCCGGTGCTTCGATCGTGGTGGTATCCGAGGGACTGGCCTTGAAACTTGGCGAACAACTCCGAGCGGATGTCACGCACGAACGCCTGGCCCGTCTTTTCGAGAAAGTAGGACTGGACGGCTCCGCAGCAGAGCCCGACGAGGTAGGTTCCGAGCATGATGGCGAGCCACATTCCGAGGATCTGCGGCGTCAGTGTTTTCTCGACGAGCCGGTCCGCGACAAATCCCCACACAAGCGGATGAAAGTTGATGAAGGGCACCGCGAAAATGAGCAAAGCCACCGACGCAAAGATGCGGTTCCGGTAAGGCTGGAGCCGGCGCCAGATGCGATCGAAAAGTTCGCGGTCTGTGAGTTCGTATGGCTGGGAGGGCATCAGGTTTGATTAATACGATTTACGGGGAGGTGGCGATGGCTCCTTTCTCTGGAAGGCTTTCTATTCTCTCTTCCAGCCGCAGCGTGATCCATGAAACCGTCCCCACTCAAGCATCCTCGATCGGCTGCCGCAACTTCGCCGTCTTCTTCCAGAAACCGAAAAAGCCTCCCGTCGCGAAGCGCATCACGGCTTCGTCCTCAGACCGGCGGACGAGAACGAGCCGGCGACCCACTGCGCTGAGTTGACGACGGACTTCCTCCAGCGCCTCCCTGTTTGGCCCGACGCAAGGCCGCAGCGCCACGACGGTTCCGAGGTCTTTCTCTTCCGCCCATTGAGCGAGGGCTTCCCCGGGATCGCCCGCCGTCGAGTGATCGGCCTCGACTTCGAAGTGGGCGCCCCCCCTTTCGACGGCATCGGCGATCGCGCGCGAACGATGCGAGATGATCTGATCGCTGGATTTTTCTTCGTTTGAGCGCGTGCCGGGAATCCACGCGCGAACGGCGGCGGGCCGGAGCGGCGCCAGTTCGGAGCGCTCGGGTGAAAGGTCATCGTCGTGGATCCAAAGTCCCCAGCGACCGGTGAGATCAGCCGGATCGAGAGTCGCTCCGGGTGGGATTTCCGCCGGAGGATTGGCGAGCGCTTCGGTGTCCGGCAGACGTGCCGTCACTTCTTCGAGACGTTCGAGACCCTCCGCATTTCCGGAGAGGAGATCGGGATGACAGCAGCGCTCGATGTTGGCGCGGCTGACTAGGTAGGTCTTGCCGGGGGTGTGGAGGCCGGCGACCCAGCGCCACGAGAGCGTGTTGGACGCCGCGTCGCCATCGAGGAGGTGCTGCATGAAGAAATCGGCGCCGAGTTCCCAGGGCAGCCCTTCGGCGTGTACCCAGAAGCTCGCGAACCACATGCGCGCGTGGTTATGGAGGTATCCGGTTTCGGCCAGCTCGCATGCGAAGTGATCCATGATGGCCACGCCGCTCCCGCCGCTCCCGACTTTCCGGGCCCGCTCCCGAAGGTTTTCCGGCATCTGCGCGAGCCGGTCCCGGTAATCGGTCCAGACGCCGGGGCGCATCTCCAGCCAGCTTTTCCAATAGAGGCGCCACCAGACTTCCTGGATGAACTTTTCGACCCGTGAGTCCGGATAACGCTTGAGCACCATCGCACACACTTCGCGCTCGAGAAGGACGCGCGTGCGGAGAGCGGGGGAGAGCTGCGACACGTTCCGGTGGCCGGGCTCGACTTGATTTCTTTTTGCGGCATACGCGCCGCATCGTGGAAGGAACGCCTCCAGGGTCGTCAGCGCTTCAGCCCGGGTCGCGGGAAAGTCGAAGGATTCGTCGAGTGCCGGATTCATTGTGGGGAATGCGGGCGGTTGCGGCGGCAGCGTTCGGAGCACCACTTAACGTCGTCCCAGCAGCGCGCCCATTTGCGCCGCCAGGAGAACGGCCGGTCGCAGGCAGGACAGATCTTGTGGGGCAGGGGACCACTGCCGGAGGACGACTCCGGACGCACCTTAACTTTTCCGGATGTTGGTCGCTTCGGCTTCACGGGTTGCTTTTGTAGAATCCGACGAGCGGGGAGGTTGTTTTGTCCAGTTCTCCATCCGGGCCCATGTAGCCGTTTCGCTCAGAGACGAGGGTCGAAGCGAACTGGAGATTGCGAATGAGAATTACGGCAGTCACGGTTTCAGGGAACGCTACGCTTCACCTTATCCTTGGGAGACGCGCTCAATCGAGCCGGCGCTCTCAGTGTCAAACCCGATGCGCCCCTTGAAAATGCCTGCATCCTGACGTTCGCTACCCCACCGTTAGCAGGCAATATCATGGACGAAACCAACGAACTCCCGCCCAACATCCTTTTCATTGAAGTCTCCGGAGCCGGTCTACCGGAAGTCGACGGGCTTTTCATCCCTTCGACGGCGCCTCCCGCCGAATCGGAATCCGGCACCGTATCGAGTCAGGGTTATTGGAATGGAAAGATGGCCTGGGATCGTGCCGATGGGAAATCCGAGAGAAGCCCGGCTCTCTCATATTCGAACAGTTATACCTCCTGGAGAATCTGCCGGCTCGACGGTCATCTCGCCTACGACATCACAACGGAAGACGCCTTGCCGCCGACTGACCGCGAATGGCATGTTTACAAAAAGGGCGTCGCTCCTGCTCCGAAGGTGATTCTCCACCACTACGACCCGCGACTGCCGTGCCCGAAGCCGAACGTGGTCTTTGTTATCGGAGGACCCGGCAGCGGAAAGGGGACCATGTGTGAACTGGCGGAGTCTCAACTCGGCTGGACGCACTTGTCGATGGGTGATCTCCTCCGCGCGGAACGCGAAGCCGGCGGTCCGAACGCGGCTACGATCGAAGAATTCATGACCGCCGGGAAGTTGGTCCCCAACGAAATCGCAGTAACGCTGCTTGAGTCCGAGATGGAGAGGATTACAAGGACGACGGGGAAGAACAACTTTCTCCTGGATGGATTCCCCCGTTCTCCGGCCAACTTGGAAGCGTGGTACGCGATCTTCGGTCGGGAGAGTGAACTTCCTAAAATGCTCTTCTTCGAGTGCCCCTACGCGGTTCTCGAAAAACGCATTCTGGGCCGAGCCAAGTGGACGGGGAGAAGTGACGATAACGTTGAGAGCATCAAGCTGAGATTTGACACCTTCAAAGAGGAGACGATGCCCATTGTCGCACTCTTCAAGAGCAAGGAAAAGTGCGTCGAAGTCGACACCAGTCTGGACCGGGAGGCCGTCTACGCCCTGGTCGCTCAAAATCTCGCTGAGCACACCGACAGGGAATTGGCCGCCAGGCCGCTCACTGAAAGAGCGGAAATGCTCCTGGGGCTGAGGCCTTTTCCCAAGAAAAACTCATGAAGGGCTCTGAGGCTAGACCGACGGCCCCGCTTGCGTCGAGGGCAGGCGACCACTCTTGACTTTCCAGGAGCGATTCTTCGTGATGAAAACGAGTGAAGGCAGTCCCTCCGGATTCATTACTGAAAATAATCCCCCTGGGGTCTGTCCCTAAAGATTTGTCCCTAAAGATTCTAAGGATTCATGAGGTCGATTCCTGAAACCATCTCGTTTGTCTTCAATCCTGATTGAATCATCGGACCGCTGATCGCCAGGGGAACGCGGGTGCCGAAATCATACAGCGCCAGGTTCCCTCGATGATAAGCAGGCCCGTGGTCTCCCATGCAGCCGATGATCGTATTGCCCTTTTTGCCCGGAGTCCTCCAAGCCACCCCGCACATCGTCGACGAACTGGTCGGCCGGTTGGCAGTCCCCAGATACTCCGCCCAATCCTGGCGAAAGGCCGGAGTGTCCGGTAGAAAAGGAGGAAGCTCGATGGCGCTCTCATCGATCCCGATATCCACCTTGTCGCTGCTACGGAAGGGGCGATGCGGCGGCGAGATATTTGCGAAATAAAACAGTGGTGATCCCTCTTCGGAAGCCTTTGCGAAGTGTTCCCGCACAGATTCGCGGGTAGAATTTTTGCGTTGAGTTATCGGGTAGGGGCTATGCCAAAATATCATGGACGATATGCCCATGGACATCCGTCAGCCGCCGGTCGATTCCGTTCTGGAGGAAGGTGAGGCGCTCATGATCGATTCCTAACAGATGCAGAATCGTGGCATGAAAATCGTAGCAGTAGGTTTTTCCTTCGGCGGTTTTGTAGCCCCAGTCATCGCTCTGACCGTAGGCCACGCCGGGTTTTACGCCCGCTCCGGCCATCCAGGTGACAAAGGTCCCGCCGTTGTGATCTCTGCCGTCGCCACCCTGGGCAAACGGGGTGCGCCCGAATTCGGTAGTCCAGATGAGAAGGGTGTCTTCGAGCAGGCCGCGCGATTTGAGATCGCCGATGAGGGCTCCAATCGGCTGATCCACGCTCGCGGCGATGGGGGGCAGTTCTTTGGAAATGCTACCGTGATTATCCCAGTTGTTTTTGGCTCCCTGAGGGCCGCTCCAGACTTGAACGAAGCGGGTACCGCGTTCGATGAGACGTCTCGCCAGTAGGCAACGCCGGCCAAAATCATCGGTCACCTTTTGATCCAGTCCGTAAGCGTCTCGCGTGATTTTTGTTTCCTTGCTGAGATCAAAAGCTTCCGGCGCTGATAATTGCATTTTGGCAGCCAGTTCGTAGGAGCGAATCCGGGCATCGAGCCGGGTGTCGTCGGGGCGTTTCGCAGCGTGAGACTGATTGATCTGCTTCAGGAGATCTAGCCCGTCGCGATCGGCTGCCTTCGTAGCGAACCCAAATCGGTCGCGGGCAAACAGGTCCGGCACTGGATTGGGCGAACCGGCATTGATGACGGTTCCCTGGTGAATCGCTGGAAGAAATCCGGACGAGAACGGGCCGCGTTGATTGTAGGGCAGACCTTTGCCATCCGGCAACACAACGAAGGTCGGCAGATTATCAGAGAGATTCCCCAGGCCGTAGGAAATCCACGCGCCCATGCAGGGGAAGCCCGGGAGGATAAACCCGGAATTCATCATGTAAGTCCCCGGCCCGTGGACGTTCGTTTTCGAGGTCATGGCCATGAGAAAAGCCATCTCATCTACCCATTTTGCCTGATGCGGAAACACGCTGCTGACCCAGCGCCCGCTTTCTCCGTGCTGCTTGAATTCGAAGGGGCTTTTCAGTATCGCCCCGGGCATCGCGGTGAATCCTTCCGGCTTTTCTTTCGGCCCCAGTTTCTGGCCGTGCAGGCGCTCAAGTTCAGGCTTGTAGTCGAAGGTGTCCATCGGACTGGCCCCGCCGGTCATGAAGAGCTGAATGACGCGCTTTGCCTTCGGGGGATGATGGGGACCGCCTTCGAGTCCGGGACCGGTCGAAGCTGAGGCTTCCCGAGCCAGCATCTGGCTCATGGCAATGCCGCCGAGACCTCCCCCTGATTTCCAAAGGAATTCGCGACGACTGCTGCTTAGGTCCGAGGCATTCATGAGGGTGGCAACTGGCTAATCGACAAAAAGAAATTCATTGCTGTTGAGGAGAATTCGGCAAAAAGCCGCGAGGCCGTGGGTCTCGACATACGAGGCAAAGACGCCCAGTTCCGAGGACGTCAGTTCGCGTTGCCAGCAAAGCTGGACCGCTCGACCAATCCTTTCCTTTTCGGCAACTTCGACTTCGAGCTTTTTCGCAAGCCACTCGGAGGCGTGGAGGACAAAGTCGTTGTTGAACAAAGACAGGGATTGCAGAGAGGAGACGGAGAAGCTGCGCTTGGGCGACAACAGCCCCATATCGGGAAAGTCCAGGGTATCCATGAACGGGTCGGGAATGCCCCGCCAGACAACGCGGTAGATGCTGCGGCGGCCGGCGCCTTTTCCATTCCAGTCAAAACCGGAGTAGTCCAGTGCAGGAGTCGCCTGTGGCCCTTTGGATTTCGTGAACTGCTCGATTCCAGGTCCACCAATCGTCAGATCCAGTCGCCCGGTGATGCGAAGAGCGGAGTCGCGGAAAGCTTCGGCATCGAGTCGACGACGATTCATACGCCAGAGAAAACGGTTGTCCGCATCAATGGGATTCGCCGTCACCCGGCTTGACTGCTGCCAGGTCTTGCTCGTGAGGATCAACTCGTGCAATTCCTTTAACGATCCCTTTGCTTCATCGCGAAACCAAACCGCGAGCCAGTCCAGCAATTCCGGATGGGTTGGTTTGCTGCCCATCTGGCCAAAATCATTCGGCGTATCGGAGAGCCCGCGTCCGAAATGGAAGTGCCAGACACGATTCACAATACTGCGCCAGGTGAGCGGATTCTCCGGGTGAGCTATCCAGTCAGCGAGGGCCTCCCTCCGCGCTGATTCCTGCTTTGGATCTGAAAGCTCGAACCGCCCTGGTAGTCCGGGGATTGCCGAAAGCGCCCCGGGCCCGACTTCATGAGTCGGCTTATCGATGTCACCACGGTTCAGCAGATGAACCACCTTCGGTTCCTGTGGTACAGGCAGTTTTTTTCCATGTGACCAGGATGAGGAGGCGCCATACACCTTGGATTTGTTTGGTAAATTACCGAGCCGCTCCTTCGCATAGCCCTCCAGCGCGACCGCAGCAATGGCGGACGCTTCTGCCTCAGTTCGCTGGTTGGCGGGTTTCTTCAATCCTGCGGCGGCTTCTACTGGCAACACCCGCGCAGCTCCATTTTCCCCATCGGTCGCGGAGAGCCGGAATTTTCCGATGAAATGTTTGGGCGGATACAATTGCTTCAGGGTGACAGCCAGCTTGCCGCCAGCGAACAGATCGATCGGCTCGTCCAGCTCAAACACGATGTAATGCGATTCGTTGACCTTGGGGAAAATCGCCCAGCCCGTTTTCAGATCGCCGTCAATCGTCTTCGCTGATGTCCAGTCATTCTGATCGAAATCAGCCGATGCCCGCGATACCTTCAGCACGACCGGTTCATTGACGCCGGCAGGAAACCACTGAAGTGCCACCTCCGACAAATGAAGATTCCCGTTCTCAGCTCTTCCTGGACCGCCTTTCGGGAGTCGCTCATCCATGAGCGCATCCACCCGCACTGCTGACAATCGATTCAATCCCACGATCTCAGACGTGACGGTGTAGTGTTCCTGATCAGCCAATTTGCCAGTGGCGAAAATCGATCCGTCGTCCTGTTTCGTGAGCGTCGCTCCGCTGGAAGCAATGAAAACTTCCGGATCAAGCGCCGTCCATTCAACTGTTTGCTTTTGCCGCACCGCAGCCCATTGGGTAACCACTCCCTCGTAATTTTCCTGAAGCAGGACCGTCGCATCCCGGCCGGCAGCAGCTGTCAGCAAGCCCTCTAATTCACGGCGCAAGGTCATCACCTCCGGCTTAGTGTCGAACTCAATATCACCCTTCCCAATACCCGCGAAAACCGCCTGCAGTGCATAATAGTCCTCCTGCGTGACGGGATCGAACTTGTGGGTGTGACAGCGGGCACAATTCGCGGTCGTGCTCACGAAGGCCCCCATCGTCTGCGTAACCATGTCGTCGCGGTCGAGATAGTCGAACGTCACCGGCGCAGTACTCGCCCGACTCAGTTCCAATGGCCCCGCCGCGATGAAGCCCAGCCCTGCCATCAGTTGTGGCTCATCCGGATAGAAGACGTCCGCCGCGAGTTGTTCCCGTATGAATCGGCCCCACGGAACATCCGCATTCAGCCGCTCTATCACATAGTCCCGAAACGGCCACGCATTCGGCCGCTTCACATCGTGCTCACAGCCATGCGAGTCCGCAAAGTGAATCACGTCCAACCAATGCCGCGCCCATCGTTCGCCATAGCGTGGCGAAGCCAGCATCCCGGTGATCAGATTTTCCCAGGCGTTCGGTGTCGGATCGTTCACAAAGGCTTCGACTTCTTCCGGTGTCGGTAACATGCCGTGAAGATCCAGGTAGAGTCGGCGAATCAGAGTTCGCCGATCAGCCTGCGGCGACCGCTGGAGACCGTTTTCCGTTAAACCGGCCTGAATGAAAGCGTCGATCGGGTGAGCCCCTTTGGGAACCGGAGCCTGTGTCAGCGGTCGGAGCGACCACCAATCGAGAGGATCAGCCTGCGTAATATCCAACTTTCTCGGATCAGGAGCGCCTCGCTTCACCCACTCCTCCAGTAGCGCGATCTCCTTGGCGGGTAGCTGCTTCTTCGGAGGCATTTGATGATCGTCATCTACCCAGCGCACCATTTCGATGAGCGGGCTTTCATCCGGCTTGCCTGGCACAATCGCCGGACCGGAATCACCGCCCAGTTCCCAGCCGGAACGCGATTCCAGCGACAGTCCTGCCTTCATTTTCTGGTCATGTGAGTGACACTCGAAACAATGGGTGCGCAACAGGGGCTCAATTTTCGTGGAGAAAAATTCATCGGCCCAAAGCGTGGGCGTAGCGCAGACCAGGAGTATTAGGGGCAGGCGCTTCATCCTCGTATTCTTCTTTCGATTTCACTCGCAGCCTGGATCACCTCTTTACCGATACCGGGAAAGGTTGCCTGTGGCATTCGGCCGGCAATGCCGGATACCCAAATCGTGGCGATCAAATTTCCTGACCGATCACAAATCGGAGCCGCCACACAGTGAATGCCTTCATCAGCTTCACCCCAATCAACACCGTATCCCTGTTCCAGAATTCGCTCGCATTCCTTCTTCAACTCACCTGGCTTCGTGATCGTCCGATCGGTGAAGCGCTCCAGCTTGATCCGCTTGATCGTGGCATCAAGTTCTTCCACGGGACGATGGGCCAGCAGAACTTTCCCGGGACCGTTGTTGTGAAGACCGAAGCGCAATCCAATTTCCACGCCAATCCGGATCGCGGATGTGCTCTCCAGCTTCTCGATGATGACCCCTTCATCACCAGTCGGAATTCCCAACTGAACGGTTTCCCCAACTCGATCCCGCAGCGCCCGCATTGCTTCCAGTGAGCATTCCACCAAACTGAACTCCCCGACATGCGGCTGCCCGATGCGAAGCAGCTTTCCGGTCAAGCGATAGCGGGGCGGCGATTCTTCGCGAATGAGATAGCCGCAGGAAACCAGCGTCTGGAGCAATCGCAGGGTGGAATTCTTCGGCGTGTTCAGCTCGGTGCTGATCTCAGCCAGCGATGCCCCGTGTGGCCTGGCTGCCAGGCTTTCGAGGATCCGCATACCGCGCTCCAACGCAGGAGCAAGTCCCGAAAAGGTTTCTGAAGAAGTGTTTACGCTTAATTGTTCCATATACTGAACAAGTTCCTTTAGTGGAACGAAACAGAAGGGAGTTCTTGTGTCAACTGCCATCACCGCGTAGAGCCGCCAGCGGACTCGGTAAGGATTTTAGTCAGTATCCCTTCGAGTAGCTCGATCAAGAGATCCGCCAGTCAACCCGTCCAGTTCAACGATGCACATCTGCCGCTCAACCTCTCACCGAGGGCGCCGATATCTTGCCTGGACTCAGGTCGTGGCCGAAGAAAGAGTCGGAGAAATCAGCCTGATGCTTTCCCTGTTCCCGGTTGCTGCAGGACGCTGGAACGTCCGTGAAACTGGTCCGATAAGGATGGCGCCGGTCCGATGCACAGGAAGGAGTGATCTGGCGATTCCATTCGTATTTCGATACGAATCGAGGCACTTTCTCCCCGACCATGAATCACCCGAAGAACTCTATGATCACAAGGTCGACCCGGACGAGTGGACCAATCAAGCGGGTAATCCGGAGCACGCCAACTTGAAGAAAAGGCTCGCCGCTTTCATCCCTGACGATCAGCACCCCGGATGGAAGGTGCAGGACTGGTATGATCAGTTTCAGGAGTAGAAGCTCCGATCAGTGGATCCACACTTCATCTCTCATTTCAGAACTATTAATCTAAAGCGTATCGCCCTGACTATTTCGATCATCGTTTTTGCCTCCACAGGGTAAGCGGAAACGGGACCAAATATCCTCTTCATCGCGATTGATGACAGGAATGACTGGACCGGTTTTCTCGGCGGCCATCCTCAGGCGAAAACGCCGAACATGGATCGAATCGCCAGGGATGGCGTAAATTTCGCGAATGCGCACTGTCCCGTGCCGGGTTTTCGCCAAGTCGCAACGCCCGTCTTAGCGGAGTCGATCCATGTTCGGGGTGGAGAGGCCGGGAGTGCCGAAGAGGCTCATGTGCGCCCCCTGATCTTCCGTCATGATGACGAGGACGTTAGGTTCTGCTTCGCAAAGGGGCTCGAACTCGAAGGCAAACAGGAGGAAAGCAAGGCAATGACCGGCGGCACCTTCTCTTTTTAGTTTTTGCATTACCGTATCCGGGAACTGTTGTGCAAAATTTCCAAGGACCGCACGCCCGTGGATATCCGTCAATCGGCGGTCAATGCCTGAGCGGTGAGGGGATGCCCGGTGTGGCCGTCCGGTTTGATGAACACGGGAATGCAGTCGCTGAACCGGGCGAGGTTCGGGTGGTATCGCGGGTATCGCGGGTATCGTGGGTATCGTGGGTATCGTGGGTATCGTGGGTATCGTGGGTATTGGTGTGTGATCGGTTGGAGTTTCCGAAGGCATCCGGACCAACCTCAAAGGATTCGGTTTCGAAAATGGGGAAACGGCGGCGGTGGGGCAATTTGTCAGAAATTTTCACCTGAGCCCTTTTATCTTGACCCCTTTTATGACCCCTCTTAAAAGAACCGGCAAGATCATGCCATTGTGAGTCGTGCCGCCTTCCGGCAAACGCATTCCCTGATCTCCACCAAAACAAGAATGGGACTTACCATCTACAAACGACTATCACTTATCACGAGTTTTTCTGCTCTCCTACTGATTCTCAGCGTAAACAATTGGTGCGGATTTTTCCTCACCTTGTGAATAAACTGCGATTTCTTTTTACCGCAAAAGAGTTTTAGACGATTACTTCCTCAGCAGTGCGCTATTTGCCATGACCCGAAAAGAAACATTTCACGGATTCCCGCCACAGCAGGGCCTTTACGATCCTTCTAAAGAACATGACTCCTGCGGAGTCGGTTTCCTCGTGAACATTAAGGGGGTCCCTTCCCACCAAATCGTGGAGGACGCTCTCGAAATTTGTATCAATCTCGATCACCGCGGAGGCTGTGGTTGTGACGAAAATACCGGTGACGGAGCGGGTATGCTGATGGCAATGCCACACAAGTTCTTCGCCACGGTGGCCGCTGAAGAAGGCATCGAACTCCCCGATCCCGGCCAATTTGCTGTCGGTATGGTCTTTTTGACGCCGGATGACAAGAAGGCTGCCGCCGAGCAACAGGTTCTCGAGGACGCGATTGGAGAGGTGGGGCAGACCCTGCTGGGCTGGCGCGACGTACCGGTCGACAGTCAACATCTTGGCAAAGCTTCGGCTGCCTGTGAACCACGCATGAGGCAGCTTTTCATTGGTCGATCACCTGAGATCGCAGATGAAGCCGCCTTTGAGCGCGCACTCTATCTGATCCGCAGGGTTGCCAGCTATCGGATTCGCTACCAACAGGGCGGGAACCACGGCTACTTCTACGTCTCCAGTTTGTCGAGCCAGGTAATCTGTTTCAAGGGAATGCTCACGACCAGTCAGCTCTCCCATTACTTCAAGGACTTCCATCACCCCGACATGGAGTCCTCGATGGCGCTGGTCCATTCGCGTTTCAGCACCAATACCTTTCCGAGTTGGCCGCGCGCCCAGCCTTTTCGTTTTACCTGCCACAACGGCGAGATCAACACGATGCGCGGCAACGAAAACTGGATGCACGCGCGCCAGATGCAGTTGGAAAGCGAACTTTTCGGAAAGGATCTTAAAAAGCTGCTCCCCATCATCGCGGGTGACGGTTCCGATTCTCAGCAATTCGACAACAGCCTCGAATTCCTCATGATGGCGGGACGCTCCCTCCCGCATTGCGTTATGATGATGATCCCCGAGCCATGGGAGAAACACCAGGCCATGTCGCAGTCGAAGCGCGACTTTTACGAATACCACGCCTGCATGATGGAGCCTTGGGACGGCCCGGCCTCGATCGCTTTCCTCGATGGAACCCAGATCGGAGCGATCCTCGACCGTAATGGACTGCGCCCCTCACGCTACTATGTCACGAGTGATGACCTCGTGATCATGGCGTCCGAGGTTGGGGTTCTGCCCCGGATTGATCCCGCTACCGTGATCAAAAAAGGTCGGCTGGAACCCGGGCGAATGTTCCTCGTCGATACGAAGGAAGGTCGCATCGTCGACGACAACGAATTAAAGGAAAAAATCGCCGGACAGCTTCCCTACGGGGAATGGCTTAAGCAAAACCTCGTTAGAGAAGAGGATCTTCCGGAACCCACAGGCGAAGTGCCGGAGCTTGATGAAGAAACGCTGACACTGCGACAGAAGGCCTTCGGATACACCTTTGAAGACCTGCGTTTCCTCATCCAACCGAGTGCTCAGTCCGGACTTCAGCCGCTTGGGGCGATGGGTAACGATACCCCGCTCGCGGTCCTCTCAGACCGACCACAGTCGCTCTACAACTATTTCAAGCAGCTCTTTGCCCAGGTCACCAACCCCGCGATTGATCCGATTCGCGAGGAACTGGTCACTGCAAGCGTGACTTTTCTTGGTTCCGAGGCTGATCTCATCAACCCCGGACCGGAAAACTGCCGGATGATCAAACTGGAAAATCCGATCATCGAGAACGACAAGCTCGCCCGGATACGTGACTTCAAGGCTTCTGGCTTCAAGTCAGCCACCCTCCCGATTCTCTTTGATCCGGAAACAGACCGACACGGCCTCGAATCGAATCACCTGCCGGTGAGTGAGCCTCTCAAGGCTGAGTATGGTCATGGGCTGCATGACGCCCTCGAACATCTTTTCAGCTGCGCAGATGACGCCATCAAGGATGATGTGAATCTTCTCATTCTTTCCGATCGTGATATCGACAAACACCATGCTGGAATTCCGGCCCTCCTCGCTGTTTCCGGCCTCCATCAACACCTTATCAAAGAAGGTGTCCGTGGACGGGTTTCCATCATTCTTGAGTCCGGAGAACCTCGCGAAGTGCAGCACTTCGCTCTCCTGCTAGGCTACGGGTGCGACGCGATCAATCCCTACCTCGCGCTGGAAACAGTCGAGCATCTCGCTCTCGATGGGGAATTGGATATTGCCCCGGAAAAAGCCCGGGCCAACTTCATCAAAGCGAACATCAAAGGCGTCACCAAAACGATGGCCAAGATGGGGATTTCAACAGTGGCCAGTTACCGTGGTGCTCAGATTTTTGAGGCAATCGGACTGAAGATGTCGGTCATCGATCGCTACTTCACGAAAACAGCCTCACGCGTTGAAGGTATTGGTCTCGAGACGATTTCATGGGAGGTCTGGCTCCGGCATCAAGACGCTTTCGGAGAGCGCCAGGATGTCACCGATGCCGGCCTCGACTCGGGCGGTGTCTACCAGTGGCGCGCTGACGGGGAGAAGCATCTTTTCAACCCGACCACGATTCACAAATTGCAGCAGGCCACGTGGGCTCCCGATTATAATATCTTCAAGGAGTACTCCAAGGCGGTCAATGACCAGACCCGCGACAGGTTCACTCTGCGCGGACAAATGGAGTTCAAAACCGATCCGGCCAAAGCAATCCCGCTCGAAGAAGTGGAACCAGCGTCCGAGATCATGAAGCGCTTCAAGACCGGGGCAATGTCCTACGGTTCAATCAGCAAAGAGGCCCACGAGGCCCTCGCTATCGCCATGAACCGAATCGGCGGCAAGTCGAACACCGGGGAAGGTGGTGAGGATCCTGACCGTTTCACCCGCGACGAAAACGGCGATCTCCGCCGCTCTGCGATCAAGCAGGTCGCTTCGGGGCGCTTCGGTGTCACCAGTCATTACCTCGTCAACGCCGACGAACTCCAGATCAAGATCGTGCAGGGAGCGAAGCCCGGTGAAGGTGGTGAGCTGCCAGGTCACAAGGTTTTGCCACCCATTGCGAAAACTCGCGGAACCACTCCGGGCGTGGGCTTGATCTCGCCTCCGCCGCACCACGACATTTACTCAATCGAGGATCTGCAGCAGCTCATTCACGATCTGAAAAACGCCAACGTTCACGCGAGAGTGAACGTCAAGCTCGTCTCCGAGGTAGGAGTCGGCACCATCGCCACCGGAGTCGCCAAGGCCAAGGCCGATGTCATTCTTATTGCAGGCTGTGACGGCGGAACGGGCGCTTCACCGCGTTCCAGTATTCAACATGCCGGAGCCCCATGGGAGCTCGGCCTCGCGGAAACCAACCAGACGCTTCTGCTCAACAATCTGCGCAGTCGTGTCGTGGTCGAGGTGGACGGACAGCTCAAGACTGGTCGTGACGTCGCTATTGCGTGCCTCCTCGGGGGAGAGGAATTCGGTTTTGCGACCGCCCCGCTCGTTACCCTTGGTTGCCTCATGATGCGAGTCTGCCATAAGAACACCTGCCCGGTCGGCGTTGCAACACAGGACCCTGTCCTGCGTCAAAAATTCAAGGGGAAACCAGACTCAGTCGTGCATTTCATGACTTACATTGCTGAGGAGCTTCGCGAAATCATGGCCAGCCTCGGTTTCCGCACCATTAACGAAATGGTCGGCAAGGTTGAAAAACTCGAAATGCAGAAGGCCATCGACCATTGGAAGGCCAAAGGTCTCGACTATTCCAAGATTCTCTACAAGCCTGAGACGGAGCCCGATGTCGGCACCTACTGTGAAATGAAGCAGGACCACCGTCTCGAACTGGCACTGGACAACACTCACCTTCTTGAGCTTTGCCGTCCTGCGATTGAGAGAGGCGAAAAAGTTTCCGGCGAATTCCCCATCGTAAACATCAACCGCGTTGTCGGAACCATCGTCGGGTCGGAAATCTCCCGACGTCACGGCGGCGAAGGATTGCCCGAAGATACGATCCAACTGAAGTTCAACGGTTCAGCCGGCCAGAGTTTAGGTGCCTTCTGCCCGCGCGGCATGACCCTGACGGTCGAGGGTGACACCAACGACTACCTTGGTAAGGGCCTCTCCGGCGGAAAGATCATCGTCTACCCGCCGAGGGTTTCCTCCTTCATAGCCAACGAAAACATCATCACCGGCAACACCGGATTCTACGGTGCAACATCCGGGGAGGCCTTTATTGCCGGCATGGCGGGCGAACGATTCTGCGTCCGCAACAGCGGAATAAAAGCGGTCATCGAAGGCGTGGGAGATCACGGCTGCGAATACATGACCGGAGGCGAGGTGATCTGTATCGGATCCACGGGGCGCAACTTCGCGGCCGGGATGTCCGGCGGCACCGCCTACGTTCTCGACGAGAAAGGTGATTTTGTCAGCAAACGTCTCAATCCCGACATGGTGAGCGTCTACCAGCTGATCGAGAGCGATGACGAAGAAATCGCCGCCGTGAAGGCCCGCCTTGAGCGCCACGTTGCTCTCACAAATAGTATCAAGGGGCAGCAGGTCCTCGACGACTGGGACGAGATTCTTCCCCGATTCATCAAGGTGCTCCCCAGCGACTACGAGCGCGTCCTCAAGGCAATCATCCGGGCCGAAGAAAAAGGGCTCAAGGGTGACGACGCCATCCAGGCAGCCTTCGAAGAAAACGTCGCGGCAGGTCACTGATTTTCCGCCTTCACTGAAGCTTCGGCGGACAAGCCGCTACACTACTTTTTACCTTTCACTTTTCTCACCATGGGCAAACCCACCGGATTTCTCGAACACGAACGCAAACCAATTCCTGACCGTCCCCCGCTCGACCGGGTCAAGGACTGGAAGGAGATCCATGCCGACCGTGAGGACGAAAAGGTTTCCACTCAGGGCGCCCGCTGCATGGATTGTGGCGTTCCCTATTGCCACACCGGCATGACCATCGAAGGGCTCGCGAGCGGTTGCCCGATCAAGAACCTGATCCCCGAATTCAACGATCTTGTATACCGCAACCGCTGGAAAGACGCCCTCGGGCGACTGCGCAAGACGAACAACTTTCCTGAATTTACCGGCAGAGTTTGTCCGGCTCCCTGTGAAGGCTCCTGTGTGCTAGGTGTCATCGACCCGCCTGTCACGATCAAAAATATCGAGTGCTCCATTATCGACCGTGGCTGGGAAGAAGGCTGGCTCCCTCCACAGCCACCAAAGCTAAGGACCGGGAAGAAAGTAGCTGTCGTCGGCTCCGGTCCGGCGGGTCTCTCCTGCGCCGATCAGCTCAACAAGGCGGGCCACGAAGTGACCGTTTTTGAGCGGGCCGACAGGATCGGTGGTCTCCTCATGTACGGAATTCCCAACATGAAACTCGACAAGCGCGAAGTCGTCGACCGGCGAGTCAATCTGATGCGCGAGGAAGGCGTGAAATTCGTCACCAATGCCCACATCGGCGTGACGCACGACATCGAAGAGATTCGCAAGGAACAAGACGCTGTTGTTCTCTGCTGCGGTGCCACCAAGCCGCGGGATCTTCCGGTCGAGGGGCGCCACCTGAACGGCGTCCATTTCGCGATGGAGTTCCTCGGGGAAAATACCAAGCATCTTCTCGACAACGACTTCGACAACTCCCGTCCGCCGATCGACCCAAAGGGGAAACATGTGGTGGTCATCGGTGGAGGCGACACCGGCACCGACTGCGTGGGATCGTCCCTGCGACACGGATGTGCCAGCGTCGTTCAGCTGGAGATCCTGGCCAAGCCGCCCCTCGAACGCGCCGAAAACAATCCGTGGCCCGAGTGGCCCCGTGTTTTGAAGGTTGATTACGGTCAGGAAGAAGCTGAGGCCATTCAGGGCAAAGATCCCCGCGAATATCTCATCAGCACCAAGCGAATGATCGGCGGTGCCAACGGAAACGTTGGCGAAATCGAAATCGTTCGGGTCGAGTGGGTTCGCGATGAAGCGAGTGGACGCTTTTCTCCCAATGAAGTCGAAGGATCGAGCCGCATCATCAAGGCCGATCTCGTCCTCCTCGCCATGGGTTTCCTCGGCCCCGAGGAGACGATTGTCGAAAAGCTCGGCCTCCAGACTGATGCCCGATCCAATGTCGCGGCTGAATTCGATCGATATACCACCAGCATCGACGGCATCTTTGCTGCCGGTGACATGCGCCGGGGCCAGAGCCTCGTTGTCTGGGCGATCAACGAGGGACGGGGTGCGGCCCGCGAGTGTGATCGCTTCCTCATGGGCGAGACCCGGTTGCCCTGAGCCGGGACAAGCCGGGAATCATCTCCCGATAGCTCTCACAAAGCCCCATCGAATCAACAGAGGTAGGTAGCTTCCTGAACCCATCACGGATAAGGTTCCGGTGGCTATATCCTCACTTTTCTGACAAAGCAATTCACAGGGGCACGGTTCCAATTTGTGAGCGGTTAGGAGCTGCCGCGTTTTAATGAAAGCGGAAAGCTGTCTCTGAACCGGGCAGGTTCGCGCGGTGCTCGAAATGGAGGTTGCAGAGCTTGGTGTGCGATCCCCCAAGGTGCTGACAAACCGAAGGGGTCCGTTTTCAAAGCGGGAAAACGGCGGCGGTGGGTAAGCGTCAATAAATCGGCCTCATGGTCGGGCGGCGGAGGCCGGGTAGATTTGCCGGATGGCAAAGAAACCAACCCAACCACCCAAGTCTTCCCGTCGACCCGGGCGCCGCGTATGCGAGAGCGTG
>Ga0222633_1000631_pt1 | contig 28390 bp, 30 predicted proteins | sample AntAcemetageno48_FD_179816 | JGI IMG/M metagenome (GOLD analysis project Ga0222633, IMG submission 179816) | Saline water microbial communities from Ace Lake, Antarctica - #48 | ecosystem: Environmental > Aquatic > Non-marine Saline and Alkaline > Saline | place: Antarctica: Ace Lake | collected...
CCATGACCACGGTGCCTGCCGACGGCATCAATCTCGTCGATAAAAATGAGACACGGTGCGTTTTTTTTCCCCTGCTCGAACATATCACGCACGCGGGAGGCACCAACACCGACAAACATTTCAACGAAGTCCGATCCGCTGATGGAGAAAAACGGCACGTCAGCTTCGCCGGCAATGGCCCGGGCCAGAAGTGTCTTACCGGTGCCCGGAGCGCCGACCATGAGCACGCCTTTCGGGATGCGACCACCGAGACGCTGAAATTTTTTCGGATCACGCAAGTATTCGACGATCTCCCACACCTCATCCTTGGCCTCTTCGATACCGGCAACGTCCTTGAACGTCACCTTACCTTTGTCCATCGTCATGAGTTTGGCCTTGCTCTTGCCAAAGCCCATAGCCCCTTTACCCGCAGCTTTGAGCTGATGGCGGAAGAGGAAGTAGAGGAGAATGAGGAGAAAGAAAATCGGCAGATAAAACGACATCAACATCATGCCAACGCTGTCTGAGTCGGTCGGAAGGTCAGCGATCTCAAGTTTGTTGTCCGCTAAAAGAGTCTTCAGTTCATCACCAGCATAGCTGAGAATGATCGGCACGGTGAACTGCTTGTATTTCTCCCCGCCATTCTTCTCAGGGTCTTCAACCTCGTACCAGCCAGTGAGATACTGCTTGGAGCTTCCGTCTTTCTGGACGAGGCGAAGCATCTTCGGCGGCTCGGAGACAGGATCGACCTGAACTCGGCCATTCTCCACGAGCTGTTTAAATTCGCTGAATGTGAGAGTCTTCGAATTGCTTGAGAAACTCTTCGACCAAATAGCGAGGCCGAATAATCCCATCGCTACAAACAGAAGGATAAGGCCCTTCCAGTTGAAGTTGTTTTCGCCGCCGCCGGGGCTTTGGTCGTCTTTGCGCGGTTCGTCGTCTTGCATCGAATCTTGTGTTGAGGAGGTGGCTCCGATTTCGGGCCAATCGGTAAAACTACCACAAAGGGCTTAGTCGCGCAATGGTCTGCGAAATTCGATATTTGGACCCCTCCTCTCACCTTTCGTTCAAATCCTACCCCCCCTTCGAACACAGGCCAGGCTACCTAATTACATTCCCTGAATCCATTAGGAATTCTAATTCGTATTTTATTTGAAAATATTTTTTTCCAAAATAAGTTCTCCTCATAATGAACCTCACTCCTCATTCCCCACCCGCCTACGACGACGTTGCCGATGGAAAGATGCTAGCCGGAATCGCCAACGGAGACCGTCAGTGCTTTCGGAAACTCCATGACCGCTACGACGGCCTCCTCTTCACCACGATCGAGAAAGTTCTCAACGATCGGAACGATTCGGAAGAAGTTCTACAGGAAGTGATGCATTCACTTTGGAAAAAAGCGCACCTCTACAACACCGAGCGCGGACGCCCCATCACGTGGCTGGCCTCAATGGCCCGAAACCGAGCCATTGACCGCCTCCGTGCGAAGCAGCGTCAATCGAAGCTGAAAACGGCCTACACTGATGAGATGGACGTCAATCCAAGGGGGCTCACAGTAGTTGGCGGTCCTGAAGCAGCGCTCCGACGTGACACCTGTAGTGCCGTGCGCCACGCAGTAATGGATCTGACCGACGTGCAGCGTGAAGCGATCGAGAAAGTCTATTTTCAAGGCCTGACCCAGCAGGAAATCGCCGATCAACTCGGCCAACCTCTCGGCACGGTCAAAGCGCGCATCCGACGCGGCCTCGCCTCGCTGCGAAAAAATATTGAGTTGGAGTGAGTTCGCCCGCGGAGCGGGTAGGTTCGCGCGGCCTCGCGCGAACCATCATTCTTGGTTTGCGGACCAAGGTCGTTTCGACGCACCGGAACAGCCAGCGCTTTGAGAACGGCCGCGCGAGCGAGCCGATTGGGCGGACGCATCGGTCGCGGCTCCCCCTCAATGGAGAAGCTCTGAACCAACAGGGTTACCCCCCCCATTTTCAATTTAACCTAACCGCGTCAGCAATTCCACGTTCGCTGTCGGATCGAAACTCTCCAACGCTGCTTTCTGCTTTTCGGCAATCTCGGCGACGCCCTTTTTTCCGAGGCGCAACATTTCCAGCATTTCCTCTTCGCTGAAGGTAGCTTCTTCGCCACTTCCCTGCACTTCGATCAGTTGTTGATCGGCAGTCATGGCATAGTTGCAGTCGACGCTGGCGTCTTTGTCTTCATGATAATTCAGATCGAGAACACACTCGCCGTCCCAAATTCCGGCACTGACTGCGGCAGCAAACTTACTCATCGGCGATTCTTTTATTTTGCCGCCGACGATGAATCGCTGGAACGCCATTTCCACTGCAACGGCAGCACCAGTGATCGACGCGGTCCGCGTGCCACCATCAGCGCGCAACACGTCGCAATCGATCCAAAGCGTACGCTGCCCGAGGCCTTTTAGATCAACCACGGCGCGGAGACTACGTCCGATGAGGCGCTGAATTTCCGAGCTACGACCATCCAGTTTTCCGCGATTGATGTCGCGTGGCTTCCGCTGCAGCGTCGAGTACGGCAACATGCTGTATTCTGCGGTGAGCCAGCCTCCCTGGACGTTCTGCTGCATCATCCAACGCGGCACGCCCTTTTCGAGCATGGCTGTACAAATGACCTGGGTGTCTCCAAAACTCACCAGAACGCTGCCGTGGGCATGGGGGGCGATATCGAGCTGAAAAGTCACCTCGCGCATTTCGTCGCCTGCGCGACCATCGATTCTCTGCATGCGTAGCAAATGCTCTAGGAGTGCCCCGAATGCAACCGTTCACATTCGCAGTTGCTTCCGGGAGGGGTTTGACGATCCTCCCCCCGCGCCGGAAATTTTCAGAAATGCCTGACACGAGAGAAAAGCTGGAACAGTTCGTGATCGACGTCATTCTCGATCGCCGTAAGGGCGCGCGTGCCTCGATGATGCGTGTATTTCTCGGCTCGATGTCCGGTCTCTACGGCGCTGCAGTAAAGTCCCGCCTCTGGCTTTATCGCAATCGCATTCTCCGCGAGCGCAATCTCGGCTGTCTCGTAGTCAGCATCGGGAACCTCACTGTGGGTGGCACAGGGAAAACGCCGGTGGTGGAAAAATTCGCCCGCTCGTTGCAAGACGGTGGTCGGCGCGTCGCGATTCTGAGCCGCGGCTACAAATCCGTGAAGCAGCCCTTTCTCAAGCGTCTCGCCGGAAAAATTCAGGGCAAAAACGAGATCGATCCCCCGCGGGTTGTCAGCGATGGCAAATCACTCCTGCTGGATTCCAAGACGGCGGGCGACGAGCCCTACATGCTGGCAGCCAATCTAAAGGACATCCCTGTGGTAGTGGATAAAGATCGGGTCAAGAGCGGCAAACACGCCATCGGTGAACTCAATTGCGACACGCTCATTCTCGACGACGGGCTGCAATATCTCCGGCTCAAACACCGCCTCGACATCGTGCTCGTCGACCGTTGGCATCCATTCGGCACTGAACGATTGCTTCCGAGGGGCACGTTGCGGGAACCGCCCCGCAATCTCAAACGCGCCTCCTACATTTTCATCACGAAGTGTAACGGCGACTCAAATCAGGAATTAATTGATCGCATCCGCCTTTACAATCGCACCGCAGAGATCATCGAGTGCGAACACCGCCCCTGCCATCTGCAGCACATCGAAACGCGCGAGATGGTCCCACTCGACAAATTGAAGGGCGCCAAAGTCGGCACTGTCAGCGCCATCGCCGTTCCGGAAAGTTTCGAATTCGGAGTGAAAAAACTCGGCGCCTCCATCAACGCGACCTGCCGCTTCATGGATCACCACCGATTCACCGAGCAGGAGATCATCACATTCATCAACTGCTGCATTGAGAGCGAGGTCGAGATGATCGTAACAACGGAGAAAGACGCCGTCCGTTTCCCCCGTCTCGCCCGCATGGACATTCCGATTTACTTTCTGCGGGTCGAAATTGGCGTCCTCAGCAATGAGGAAAGTTTCGACCAGTGCATCGCCCGTATTTGCCAACCCCGCGCCGAAATGGGTGCGCGGAGGTTTTTCTAGCGAAACGGCGGGACCGTCCCCATATTCCGCCCGATGGAACTACTGGCCGGCCTATTCGAAAACTTCTCTATCGAGCCTGCGCTACCCGTGCTGAAGTGGTCGCTGGTGATTTTCCTCATAGTGGTCGGATTTCTCGGTACGTTCCTACCCGTGCTACCGGGCACAACGCTAATTTATTCCGGGGTGATTCTTTTCTATTTCATGTTCGGAATGGAGACATCCGGCCTCACCTGGCAGAGTCTCGTCTTTATCACAGTCCTCTACATCGCCTCGATCGTGATCGATTGGTTCAGCGGTGCCATCGGAGCGAAATGGTTCGGATCGAGCAAGTGGGGCATCATCGGCGCAGTCGTCGGAGGCATCGTGGGACTGTTCTTTTCGCTGCCCGGCCTCATCATCGGCCCCATCGTCGGCGTATTTATTTTTGAAATGGCCTTCGCCAAGAAACACGTCAAAGAGGCTTCCAATTCCACCGTCGGTACCGTCGTTGGCGGCGCAGCCGGATTACTGGCAAAAGTGATCATCGCTCTCGGGATGATCGGCTGGTATTTCGCAGACGTATTCGTGTTGAACTAAAAGACACCAGAACCGCACCATGCCAGAAACAGAAGTCCGCCTAACCGGCCCCCAGCCACAGCGAATCCAGCAGGAAATCGCCATCCTCGGCGGCGGCTTCGCCGGAGTTTATTGCGGACAAAAATTGGCTAAGAAACTGAAAAAAGCTAACTTTTCCGCCGACAGCGCTGCCATCGTTTCCGACCAGAATTACATGGTCTTCCAACCAATGCTAGCCGAGGTCGCCGGCGCTTCAATTTCCCCGCGCCACATCGTCAATCCGATCCGACTTCTTTGCCGGGGGATGAATGTCTTCCGCGGCCAGGTCGAGCGCATCGACATCGAGAAAAAGGAGGTTCTCATCAACACCGGCCATTTCTCCGCCGGCGTCATCATCGAGTTCAACCACCTCGTTCTGGCCCTCGGAGCCGAGATCAATCTCAGCCGCGTGCCGGGAATGCCCGAGCACGCTTTCCTGATGCAGAACGTCGGTGACGCCATGGTTCTGCGCGCCACGATCATTTCCCGAATCGAAGAAGCCAACGCCGAGTATCGCCCCGAAATTCGTGCACGATTGCTCACTTTTGTCGTTGTGGGCGGCGGATATTCCGGCGTCGAAACGGCGGGCGAGATACTCGACTTGCTTCACGAGATCGCGAAATTTTACCGCAATGTGGCGGTCGAAGACATTCGCGTCGTGCTCGTCCACAGCCGCGAAAGAATTCTCCATACTCTGAGCGATTCCCTCGGCGACTACGCGGGAAGAAAACTGATGGAGCGCGGTCTCGAAATCCGTTTCGAAGAACGGGTCCAGGCCATGACCGCAACGAAGGTTTATCTGAAATCGGGCGAAGTCATCGAATCCTCCACCGTCGTCTCCACCGTCGGCACAGCACCCAGCAAAGCCATCGCTGCACTCTGCGAACGCGCGGACATTCCGAACGACCGCAGCTACGTTAAGACCGACGAGTTTCTCCGCGTCCCGGGGCACGACTGCCTCTGGGCTGCCGGAGATTGCGCCAGCGTTCCGCTCTTCGACGGCGGTGGCGACCGTTGTCCACAGACTGCACAGTTCGCGATGCGTCAGGGCGAACGGCTTGCCGACAATATCGTCGCCCACATCCGGGGTGCGAAATTGAAGCCGTTTCTGTTCAAAGGCCTCGGCGAACTCGCCTCGATCGGACACCGTACTGCCGTTGCCAATATCATGGGCATGCAATTCTCCGGCCTCATCGCATGGTTCATGTGGCGCACGATTTATCTCTCCAAACTCCCCGGCCTCGACCGGAGACTCCGGGTCACCATCGACTGGACTCTCGACCTCTTCTTCCCCCGCGACATCAACCTGCTTAGTCCGCGTTACACGAAACTCTTCCAGCAAGTCCACCTCGAACCCAACGACAAGCTCTTCCATCGCGGCGAGCCGGCCTTCTCCCTCTACGTAGTCAAAACCGGGCAGATCGATCTCGTCGACGAAAACGGTGAAGCGGTTCGCTCGATCGAAGAAGGTGACTTTTTCGGGGAGCGAGCTCTCGTTCACGGCGGTGGATATATCTACGACGCCGTCTCACAAGGTCCCAGCGAACTCATTTCGCTCAGCGGAGAAGTCGTCCTGCCGTTTCTACAAACCAGCCGCCGCTTCCGTCGCGTTCTTGCAAAAACGACTGCACAGGAATCTGCCGAAGCCGAACTCGAATCCGTTTTTGCCAAGCTCAATCCAGCCATTCTCGCCAAGCATACCTCTGAGGTCATGCGGACCGATATCGCCACCTTGCAACTCGACGAGACAATCGGCGATGCGATCCAGCTTTTCAAGACACGGCGCTACAGCACCTATCCCCTCATCGACGCAGACGGGAAACTCACCGGAGCCTTGAGTCGCGAGGATTTTTTCGACTGCATAAAACGCGAAGGTACGGACGCCACGACGACTCTCGACAAGATCGATCTCATGCAACTCCCTACCTGCGAGGCAGACGACTCCGTGAAAGATTCACTAGAGAAAATGATCCGCTACGGTCGTCACAAATGTCTCGTGACAGACACCGACAACAAACTCGTCGGCATCCTCACCGTGATGGACCTCCTCGGCGAAGCAGCTGAACAGGAAGTCTGAGTTCTCACTGAATCCGGTCGAGCAAAAAGCTCCGCAACTCTGAAATCGAGATGCGTTGCTGGCTCATTGAATCGCGTTCGCGCAACGTGACCGTGTCCTTCGCCTCGTCACCACTTTCGCCGAGCGTGTCAAAATCGACCGTCACACAGAAGGGGGTTCCGATTTCATCCTGACGACGATAGCGCCGACCGATGGCAGCAGCCTCGTCGTAGTAAACGTTCATGAACGGAGACAGCATTTCCTGAATCTCCCGTGCTTTCTCGACAAGCTCAGGCTTGTTTTTCAGCAGCGGAAAAATGCCCACTTTGATCGGAGCCATTCTCGGGGAGAAACGCAACAGGGTACGCTCCTCGACCTTACCCTGTTCATTCGTGATACTTTCCTCATCGTAGGCTTCACAAATCAACGCGAGGATGGTGCGGTCGCACCCGGCGCTCGGCTCAACAACGTGAGGAAGAACTTTCTCCTTCCGCTCATCATCAAACAATTCAAGCGGCTTTCCGCTGTGCTCCTGGTGTTTTGTCAGGTCGTAAGCGCCACGGTAGGCAACGCCCTCGAGCTCCTGGATACCAAAGGGAAATTCGTATTCGATGTCGTAAGTCTTCTTCGAATAGTGCGCCCGCTCGCCGTCGGGGATGTCGACCACATGGAGATGCTCACGCGGAATGCCAATTTCTTCGTAAAATTTCAGACGACGCTCCAGCCACTCGTCCGTCAATGCGAGCCCGTCTTCCTCACGGCAGAAAAATTCGATCTCCATTTGCTCGAACTCACGCGAGCGAAAGGTGTAGTTCCGCGGATTGATTTCGTTGCGGAACGATTTCCCGATCTGTGCGATACCGAAAGGCAGTTTGAGCCGGTTCGTCTCCACAACGTTTTTAAACTGGGTAAAAATCGTCTGAGCAGTTTCGGGTCGCAAGTAAGCCACGCTGCTCTCGTCCGACTCGTCAGCCGAGGCTCCCATGGTCGTCTTGAACATGAGATTGAACTCACGCGCCTCTGTCAGCAGCGATCCATTTTCAGGATTGAATCGGGTCGACTCCTCGACGAGTTCCGTCCTTTCCCCTGCAAGTTCGAGCGTCTTTGGCGAGATCTGTTTGTCAGGTAGAAACTGCGCGTAATACTGCCGCGCCGTCTTGCGCGCCTTGTTTTCATCCTGCCCCTCAGTCACGAGCACAGCGTATTCACGCTCGACCGACCAATCGGAATCCGCATGGGACGCGCCGATAAACCAATAGGCTGTTCCCGACTGCGACTCGATCTGATCAGCGCGAAGTCTCGCCTTACTCAACAAACAATCGCACATAGGATCGGAGAAACCACCCACGTGACCGGACGCCTTGAGTACTTCCTGGTGCGTCAAAATCGATCCGTCTAATCCCACGATGTCTTCGCGCTCCTGGACATTTTTCCGCCACCAATACTCTTTTAGATTGCGCTTGAGCTCAGCTCCAAGCGGGCCGTAATCCCAACACCCGTTGAGTCCGCCGTAGATTTCTGCCGATTGGAAAATGAAGCCACGGCGCTTGCACAGGCTTACAATTTTCTCCATCAATGCAGTGTTTTTCTCGGGATTTGCTTCGCTCATGGGGCCGTATTAGTCGGATTTTCAGAAAGGTCGCCACAGAAATGCGTCCGCCGACCATCCGCAAGGGGAAAAACTCGACCGGCATTTCCCCTTGACCAGTCGCCAAATCTGCGGACATTGCCCGCCCCGCAAGAGCGGCGAAATTTCAACGGACAAGAACGATGTCAAGAGTTTGCAAAATTACCGGTGCCAAAGTGACTTCAGGTCGCAAAATTCATCGTAGTGGTAAAGCCAAGAAAAAGGGTGGTATCGGTCGTCACGTGACCAAAACCGTTAAACGTCAGTTTAAGCCCAATCTACGCACCAAGCGTGTCTGGGTTCCTGAGCTCGGCAAGTATGTTCGCGTCCGTGTCAGTGCTCGTGGTCTGAAGACTATCGACAAGAACGGCGCCTTCAAGACGCTGAAAAAGGCAGGTCTCATTTGATCCGCTATTTCTCCGGTACCGGATGCCGGACACTATTCACATCGCGGACCCCGGTGAAACCGAGGGCTTTTCTCTGGCGCATTTCGTGTCTCATCTGGGCGTGACCCCGGGTGAAACTGCTACATTTTCCTGCAAAAAGGCGGAAGACCTCAAGTCGGACTGGCTGCTTTGGCAGAACTCTTTGTTTGTCCCGCACCTTGCTCCCGCATTCGTCGACGCCTATCTCTGCGGTCGCGAACAGCGCATCAACGAAGTTCAAGCCATTGACACGATGCTCGACGCGAAGTTATCCGAACCTGTCAAAAAGCGCAGTCTCGCTGCAGCTGCTGCGTTTCTGGAAGGAAAAGTGGAGATGCGCGCCAATCCCGGCTGGAAGCGTTTTTCCGAACGGGTCGAGAAAGGCGATACTCCAGGTCACGTCGCCGTGGTTTTTGCGCTGCAATCGGCACTCTACAATCTCTCGCTCGCTCCCGCCCTGACGGCTTACGCGTGGTACGAACTCCAATCTGGTCAACCGAAGAGAAAGGTTTCCGAAGATGATTTCGAAGTCATTTTTGCGAGTATCCTTCCGCATGTGCCGGTTGCCCTTCGCGGTGAAAAAGGCGATGCTACCGACGGCGGACACCTGCGTGCCATCTGAGATTCGTTCCCTCCCATGTCGACCGACATCGATGAAATCACCATCACGGAAACCGAGACCGATGTCGATCTCGATACTCCGTGGAAAGTGATCGTTTATGACGATCCGGTGAACTTGATGAGCTTTGTCACCCTTGTCATCAAACGTGTTTTCGGCTACCCGCAGGAGAAGGCCGAAGCCATGATGCTGGAAGTTCACAAACTCGGTCAATCAGTGGTTTGGACTGGTGCCAAGGAAAAGGCCGAACTCTACGTGCAGCAATTGCAGAGTTATCAGCTGCTCGCAGCGATGAAGAAGGCGTGAGGAGTCTACTTTATTCGTAAACGTCGCGTCGATGCCCCACCTTGACGACAGTCACTAAAAGAACGTCGTCTTTAATCTCGTATAAAATACGGTAATTCCCCTGCCTGATGCGATAGCGGTCTTGGCCCGAAAGTTTTTTGGAAAGTGGAGGGCGAGGATCATCAGTCAGCTGACCTATTCTCTGTAGAATCCGAATCTGGCCGGACTGCGGAATACTCCGCAAATCCTTCTCGACCGATTTACGAAATTCGATTCTATAATTTGCCATCGAGGTCGAGCCGCTTCACCATTTCCTCGAAATTGATCGTGGGTTCCGCTGCCCTCCTGTCGAATTCGGCCAAATCGTCGCGGTCCTCGCGGAGGGCATCGCGGACTGCGCGATTTATCAGATCGGAGACGTTCGTCGAAGTCTCGGCCGCTTGCACCTTCAAGGCGCGATGGAGTTCGGGATCAAGATAGACTGTTGAGCGTTTGGGTTTTTCCGCGACATCCATTCATCACTGAAACGTTATAACGTTGTAGCGTCAAATTTTAATATTCGGCGTGGACCAGCTTACTCCCCCGGCAGCCACCGGTAATGCCCCACTATTTTCCATTGATCGATCCCAAGATCTTTGACCGGTCCCGATCCGATATTGTGGACGAACGTGTCGGGTGCGACTACGACGCCGATGTGCCAGAGCCCGTTTCCAGTCAGGTCCCATGCCACGAGATCGCCGGGCAAAAAATCACTGGCATCCACCTCTGCCCCAACGCGCTTGAAGTAGCGTTGCAGATTCGGAACGCGGCGATGGTCGATGTTTTTATCCGGTCGCTGCAGCCCCCATGATTGCGGATACGCACCGAAGTTTTGCTTCATGTCCTCATGAACGAGTTTCTGCAAATCGAAGCCAAGAGCCCGGTAGGTGCGGATCACCACGTCTGTGCAGACGCCCGTATCACCCGGCACATCACCGCCCGGATAGTCGAGCACCACATAGCTAGGATCATAGCGGACATTGTGTTCGCATCTCTCCTGCGCAGCCTCGACGATTTGGGCGGAGACCGTTTTCGATTCGGCAGCAGTCTCCTGCGCAGAGAGTATCTCCGTCAGTGCCCATATTCCGAAAAGAAATGTGATAATCTTCATCGTCCCTCTACGGAGAGACGATCGAGCACCTTTCATCTTGCGAAGAAAAATCACTCGACCTCGGACTCGGTCAGAATCTTCCCGTAAGTCTCCCGCGCGTGAGCATAAGCAGCTTTCGCATCGGCCATCTCTGCAGGGTCGATCATCGCCTCTTTTTGCGACCAGCATTGATCAACGCTGTCGAGACACCACTGAGCGCTGCGACGGCTGGAGCGGATTGGCTTCTCGCCGACAACGACAAAGACGGGATTCGTATGACTACTGGGAAGTATCCTCAGCGCCACCCACGAACTTCGCTCGATCGGAACATCATCGAACGTGACTTCGTTGATCACGCCGTCCGCCGCGATGCGCTTCTCGGCGACTGGTTCGCCATTCACCACCAGCTCCACGGTGACTTCACGCGAGTCGCCAATCCGCGCTCGCTCGATGTGCCAATACGGCTTTTTCGTGTGAGATAATTCGGCGATCTTCGGTTTATCGCGCAGAAGGCGACCGTGGGGAATCTCAGACAACTCTTCCGTCTCCTCTTTCAGAAATCCGGCCACGTCGGCGCGGACCGAAATGGTTCCAGGTTCGTCCAATGTCACTTCGCTGCCTTGCGTGCCGACCTCGTGATCGTTCACCGAAAAGTCCATGATGTGGCTGCGACCGTCCGACACATACCCGCGCCCGTCGGCGATGCCCTGACACCACGCATCGTAGTTGAGTTTGCCATCGAGCTTGATGTAGCTGCGACCCAGACCGACCCGCTCGCCGTAGATGCAGGGAAAATCGGTTTCGCCGCTGATGCGAGTTCGGTAGCCGCAATTCAGGGTGTGGTACCAGATGTTAAGCTCCCACACGTAGGGCGTGTCGACCGTGCTTAAAAAATCAACCGCCGGAACCTCCGTGCCATCCGGCCCCTCCACCATGTGGGTGACATCGACGATGTACTCGTTCGCCCCGATACCGTCATAGGGCGGAATTTCATAGTTTGGCAACTCGCTCGACTCGACCGCCAGCCCCCAGCCCGAGTGAGCAGGACCACAGACCGCTCCCTGCTTCTGCGCCCATTTCAGGGTATTGAGACAAAGTGTTGGCCAATGCTCCGACGAGTCGCCGCCCGGATAGATCTGGTCGTTCAATCGCAACAAACAGAGATGCCCCGATCGATGCGAACCAAACCCTGACACTTCCACATCGTAGCGAAGCAAGTAGGGGTACGTGGAGACCTCGTCCACTTTCCCGGTGAAAAATTGCTTCTGATAATCGAAGCACGGTCCCCAGGTCAGATTCGCACCCACTTTTAAATCCTCGCCCTGACAGTGCCTCAACATCGCGTCAGCGTGGACGCCCTCACTCGGGCTTTCGTAATGCTTACACCCGGCCGCGTGGATGTGGTGATCGCCCGACCACCAGCCGAACTCCGAAGGGTCGATCCACCGTTCCAACTTGAAATCGACAGCCTTCCTGTCGGCATTGATCGTCACCTTTTTCTCGAGCGGCAGATATTCCGGACCTCGCGAAACATGAAACGTGTAGTCCCCGGGAACGAGATTCACCGACTCTCCAAACACTCTGTAGACCTGAGGATGAAATCGAAAATCCGGCTCGACGCGTTCCAGCTGGGTCGGCCACGATTTCCCGGCCGCATCGCGAATCTCAAATGCTGCCGTCGTTGGTTCGCCCTTTTCGTCGATGGGACGGAGGAAAACCTCAATTGCTTCTTCAGCCTGGAAGTTCACCAACAAATCTGACCGGAATCCGATATCCTGGCTCCCCTGCCCCACGTCAAACGTCAATACTGTCGAGACAGGTCCCGCCGTGTCCACTTTTGCCAGAAGAATGCGATATTCCAACTTCGCCCCCGAAAGACGCGGATTCATCGGCCGATCTCCGAAGACGCCCACAGCCACTTCCGGCTCCTGTGATACGACCGCTAGCGGAGCTGTCACGCCAGCTTCGTTGATTACTTTCACCAGAAAATAAGACCACTCTCCGCCAACCAGTTTCGGCCCCCAGGGCCCCGGCTCCGCCGAAACCCGTGACTCCGGGCTGATCGTGACCGTTGCGATACAGTAGGGATCAAACGCAGCCTCGATTGCTTTTAGATCAGCTGGCGCCTGCTCTACGACCGGCCATCCGATGTAGTCCAACGCCTGCACCACCCGGTTCAGATTGACCCTGACCGGTTGGAGCTGCTGTTGGGTTAAGCTAAGCTCCTGCGCATGAAGAGATGTCGCGAAAATCGCGAGCGCCGGGATGATGAGACGTTTCATGCTTTCATTAAATCAGAAAGCGAGAGGCGAAACAAGAGTGCCGGAGGCAAGGGAAGAAAGTAGCCGGGTGTGAGCGAAGCGGAACTCTCGGGAGGAGAGTAGAATTTCGAGACAGTCCCGGAGGGACGACTGAAGTCTGCGATTCCCCCCTTCTTTCACCCCTCCGGGGCTATGCGTCGAGAATTGCGAATTCCGGTGGTTGCGCTCGCCCCTCGCTCCACCGACCGGCTAAGATCTGTCGTCCCTCCGGGACTAAAGAAACTGCTTCCACTCCTCCGACTCGGCAATCGACTTCAAATACGCGTTCCGCTCGCTCAGGAACCGCGTCATGTAGCGCCCGAGAAAAAAATATTCAGCACCGCGACCCAGAATTCCGAGCGGAGCGGAAAATGAAAACACGTCCGTCATCAGAGTCCCTCCCTCAACCTTTTCAAACCGGTGGAGGTGATACATCGATTCGAATACCCCCTCCACCATTTCATCGACGAAGAAGTCAGGACGATTTAGTTCAACGATCTTTGAGGTAAGCCGTTGACGGACACAAAAATGCGTCGCCTCCCAAGTCACAGTTTCACCCAACTCAATCAGTCCCGTAACACATCCCGCAACTGCAACCTCGTCGCTGCGACCGGTGCTGGCCATGTGAGCATCGATACTTCGGGAAAGATCAAAGACCCTCTCAACAGGAGCATCAACCAAGGTTTCGAGCTCAATTTCCTGCATCACCCCTTCCCACTCAATAGATTCGGAAGGTGGTAAAGAAAGACGAAGCAACGTCAATTAAGTCATTCACCCAACCCTGTTAGGTCGCCCCGTTCACTCGAACTCCACGGTCACTTCTTCCTGTAGTTCGATGGTCATTGCTTCGATTTCTGAGAAAAGTTCTTTGATTGATTCTGTCGTGACTCCTTCCGGATTCTCAGCGGCTTCATCGACGAAATCTGCGAAGTCGGGATCTTGCATGATCTGCGGGACGTCAGCATCGCTGAGGATAATGAGGTTGCCTGTAGCGTGCTCTGCATTTGTCTCGGCGATTTGGCCATCGACCCGGAGAAAGAAACCGACGCGCATTCCCTGAGTCATCCCGGCGGCCATTTGCATCGCCTGGGACGGTTTCATCCCCATGGCTTTGGCCTGCTCCATTTGATTTTTATCGAACATCTGGTCGAGGCTGTTCTCGGCGATCTCGTTGTGGATCTTCAGCGTCTTGCCATCGAGCGAGAAGGTGATTTTGCTGCCTTCCTGCGCATCGATTTCCTGACCGGAGGACTCGACGAACTCTTTCGCTTTTCCCGGCACTGAATTTTGATCGATCTGCACTTTGCGGATGTCGTCGAATTCGTAGACGACGGTATAACCCTCCCAACCGTCCTCGTCTTTTCCGGGCTCGTGCTTGGCGTAACGCACGCCTTCACCATAGTTCGAAGCGTCAGCCTTGAGTGATTCTTCATCGGGCTTGGCGATCTCGCCGATCATGCCGAGATTTGGCCCTTGCGCTGCGACGTCTCCAAGCGCACCTGCCGCACCACCTAGCTGCTCGATCATCGTGAGCATCTGCGGAGAGAAATAATAGCGGGCAATGACCGAACCTGAGCCATCTTCGGCGACCTTCACCACGGTCGAAGTGCGGACGCACGATGTGACCGAAAAAAGTAGCGCGAGGGCGACGAGCGGAAGAAATAAGCGATTCATGTAATTAGAATTGTTACGTCCGCCGCAGCCAAATAATTAGCGACGCTTGCGTTTAAAGAGCTTGTCAAAGAATCCGCCACCACTCCCACCCTGAGGACGTTGGTCTTGCTGCATCTGTGGAGGCACGACTTCCTGGATGACAGGCCCTGCTTCTCCGCCTCGAAAAATGGAACGCACCGGCTCGCGGAAGCTGTTTGCTTCGGGCTCTTCGCCAGACTCTTCTTTGAGCAACTCAGCCATCTCGCGCACCTCGTTGTAGTTCTCTTCGGTGAGGTATTCCTCCAAAAATGCGCCGACGACCGGAGCTGCGTTCTTGCCACCTCCGACAACCTCACCAGGTTCGCCTTCGTAAATGACGGCAAAAGAGTAGACGGGGTTTTTGGAGGGAAAGTATCCAGCAAACCAGGCAACGTTTTGTTTATTAGCGACTTTCCACTGACCGGTTCCAGTTTTTCCCGAGACAGTGATCTTGTGACCGGCCGCTCTTCCTGTGCCGTTGCCCGCGTTGACGACATCATACATCCCGCGACGGACCGCACGCATGTTGTAGGGATCTACGTTGAGGGAACTGGATGCTTCGATTGGAAAGGTGCGCTCAAGTTCATGATCGTTGTCCTGAATCTGAAGAACGAGACGCGGCTTGATGACCTGCTTCCCGTTTCCAATGGCGGCCATCATCCTCGCAACCTGAAGAGGCGTGGTTTCAACCCGTCCCTGACCAATGCTCATCACAGCTTCCTCACCATCGCCCATCATGTAACCGAATTCGTCGAGGAACCAACGATTGCTCGGAACGAATCCGGCGGACTCATTCAGCGGAATGCCCGACTTTTGCCCCAGGCCGAGCCGTGTTGCCATATAGCTCATGGAATCGGCACCCGCATTCATGGCGACCTGATAGAACCAGGTGTTACATGAGCGGGTGATCGCACCGACCACATTCATGGATCCCTCGCCGTTCTTGTTCCAGTTCCGCATCACGATATTGCCGATACCCAATGCATTGGGACAACTGTACATGTCGGAGGGTGAAATGTAGCCACTCTCCAAAAAACCGAGCGCTGCTGCGACTTTGAAAGTCGAGGCCGGCGGATAGACCGCACGATAGGCCCGCGGGAAGAGGGGCTTGCCGGGATCTTCGATGAGAGCGCTGTAGTTTTCCTGCGTGATGGCAGGGATGAAAATATTGGGATCGAACTGCGGGAAACTGGCCATGGCCATGACGTCGCCGTTTTGCACGTCCATGATCACCATCGCGCCGCGCTTCACTTTCTCAGCGAGCAGTCTTTCGCAAATGCGCTGCATCTCCAAATCAATGCTCGTGACGACATTGTGTCCCGGACGAGGCTTGGTCAGGATATCCTCTTTCGTTTTGGTGCCATCGGCTTCGAACAAAACATTGACCCGTCCTGGCGTGCCCCGCAGATCTTCCTCGAACGTCTCTTCCAGGCCATCGACACCGATACCCGGCCCCCAGAGAGGCTCATCGTTCACGATGTCCCCTTTGGCCTTCGGCGGGCGTTTGCCTACGTAGCCAATCACGTGGGAGAGCACTTCCTTCTGCGGATAATGCCGGAGATAAATAGGATGCAGAGCCAGCCCCTCCATTTTCTGCCGCTCCAGCTCGTCGACCTCTTCGGCGTTAAGCATGTCGGAAAAAGGAAACGGAAACCAACGACGCTCGCGGTAGTGGCGAATGACGTCTTTGTAGGAAGGGCTCCAGTCGGCACCGAGAATGTTATTCACGTGGATGACGCGGGCGTAGGCATATTGCAGCACCACTTCATCGCTGACCTCCTCGCCGAGAAACGGGAACACGATTGCCGCGTAGTAGGCCACTTTAGACTGCGCAAGCGGGTAGCCATTTCGATCGAGAATCTGCCCCCGGGGAGCCGGAATGGTGAAAGTGAATGTTCGGGCCTCCGTATCGGTAAAAACAGACGACCCCACCTGGCCGGACTTCTTGGGCGATGACTTCGCACGGATGTCGCGGGCGATCGGCACAAATCCGGCCTTCATCCCCGTCACTTTGTTTGTGAGAAGTTCCTCCTCAGCGACTTTTACTTCGACATCCGCCTCGACAGCGACTTCTTCCTCCGCAGGATCCTTCGCAGATTTCTCTCCCGCCAACGCGGCCGGGATCTCGACTGCTACATCTTCCTCGCCCGCAGGCATCGCCTGAAGACCCTGGACATTAAAACCAGTTGGAGCGTCCTCAAAACGCGGTATCGCCTCCTGATCAACCTGTTCGGTCACAATTGCTTCGACCCCACTGATGCCAGTCGCAACGGCATCGTTCGTCCGTTGTTCTTGCGGAGTCTGCTCGACGGTTCCACTGACGACCTGAGCGTCAGAGGGTGACACCAACAGCGCTGCTGCGCTGAAAATGATGAACGTCCTGACCCAATTCAAAAATAGTTTCATACCGCTGATATTTTCCCAAAGATAGTTTCAGAATAGCACGAAAACCCATCCAGGCACACTCCCAATACGGGCGAAGGCCTAGTGAGTTTTCAAAAAATGTGCAATTTCTCCGGCCAGTTTTTCAGTAATTCCGGAAACTTCGGCAATTTTCTCCGGCGGCGTCTTCCGCAAACGGGACACAGAGCCGAATTTCTCCAGCAATCGCTCCTTTCGTGCCCGGCTGATTCCGGGACAATCGTCGAGAATGCTTTCCTCGACCCGACGCTTCATCAGTAGCTGATGATAGCCGTTGGCAAAGCGGTGCGCCTCGTCCCGGATGCGCTGAAGTAGCTTCAGCGCTCCCGTGTTATGGGGGATCAAGAGCGGCTCCGACTCGCCGGGGCGGAAAACCTCCTCGCGCTGCTTCGCCAGCCCGATCACCGGCAAATCGTGCAGGCCGAGCCGATTCAATTCCTTCACCGCCATGCCGAGTTGGCCCTTTCCCCCGTCAACAATCACCAGGTCCGGCAACCGCACAAACGGTGCCCTTTTCTTCCCTTTCTGCTCCTGCTCTTGTTCTTTTTCCCTCTCGATCCGCCGCATCGCCTCCAGAACCCCTTCTTGCGTCACATCCGCGTCCTCCTCGCCGACTAACTCCCTGGCCTCAAGCAGGATCCGCGAGTAGCGCCGCCGGATCACCTCAGCCATGCTCGCGAAATCATCCTGCGTTTTCACCGTCTTGATCCGGTAACGCCGATAGTGGCTGTTATCCGAAACGCCATCACGAAACCGCACCATCGACGCCACGATGTGATTGTTGGAAATGTTCGAGATGTCGAAGCATTCCATCACCGTCGGCGTCCGGTCGAGTTGCAGATACTCTTGCAGCTCCCGCACGTCCGCCTCAGGATTGATCGCCTTCCCCGGCACCCCGCGCTTCCGGAACTGACGCGTCGGGCGCAGCGTCTTCTTCAAATTCTCAACCATGTCCCGCAACTCAGCTGCCCGTTCAAAATCCAACGATGCTGCCGCCTCCAGCATTTCCTCCTCGATCGAGACGACTAAATCCTTCGAGTGGCCTCGTAAAAATTCACACGCCTGATCGACCCGCGCCAGATACTCGTCCCGCGTGATCCGTCCGATGCAGGGAGCCGTACAATTCTTGATCACATCGTCGTGGCAATGCTGATAATCCTTCTCGCCCGGCTTCATCGGACGGCAATTCCGCAGCCCAAACTCCCGATTCATCCACGAAATCGTCCGCCGCAGCGCACCCGAATGCGCAAACGGCCCGAAGTAGCGCGCCCCGTCCTCCTTTTTCAATCGCGTCAGTTGGAATTTCGGCCACGGCTCTTCCGGGTGAACCTTCACCAACAGGAATCGCTTGTCATCGCGGAACGAGATATTGTATTTCGGCCGGTATTCCTTGATCAGCTTGCCCTCCAGCAGCAGCGCTTCCGGCTCGTTGCGGACTTCGTGATAGTCAAAATCCCAAATGCTCTGAATCAGCGCCCGCGTCTTGTGCTCAGCCAGTCGTTGCCGCGAGGGGGTAAAATATGACGCCAACCGCTTGCGGAGATCACGCGCCTTCCCCACATAGATGACCCCGCCCAGCCGGTCGCGGTGCAGATACACGCCCGGCTTGTGTGGGACATCGCGCAGTTTTTTCTGCAGATCTGGTTTCGCATCACTTGGCACACGACAGTATACGGTGAAAACCCGCAGGGTAGAGTGGGAAAATGCCCCGCCATCCTTTCCGTCAAGAGGAAGGCTCGTGACCTACCCTCAGATGCTGCAGCTTAAAAAGTCACCTTTGCACTTTGCAAGAGCCCGACTTTCCGCCAAGAATTCAACCTACTGACTCCGACAACCAAAACCCACACTATAGGAACCCACTACTACCCATGAGAAAATACACAGCCGAGCTACTCGGCACATTCTGGCTCGTTCTCGGAGGCTGCGGCAGCGCCGTTATTTCCGCCGCCTTCCCCGATGTCGGAATCGGACTACTCGGCGTCTCCCTTGCTTTCGGTCTCACCGTTCTCACCATGGCCTACGCGATCGGGCACATCTCGGGCTGCCATTTGAACCCCGCCATTTCCATCGGTCTCTGGGCAGGAGGCCGCTTTCCCAAAAAAGACCTGCTCCCCTACATCATCGCCCAGGTAATCGGAGCTACCCTCGCAGGAGGCGCACTCTATCTCATTGCCAGTGGTAAGGAAGGGTTCACCCTCACCGACGGGTTCGCCTCCAATGGCTATGGAGAGCATTCTCCCGGCGGGTATTCCCTTGCTGCCACATTCATCGCCGAAGTGATCCTGACGATGTTTTTCCTCATCGTCATCATGGGCGCTACCGACAAACGCGCTCCCGCAGGGGCAGCCCCCGTTGCCATTGGCCTGTGCCTGACCCTGATTCACCTCATCAGTATCCCCACGACGAACACCTCTGTGAATCCTGCCCGCAGCACCGGCGTCGCGCTGTATGTCGGCGACTGGGCCGTCAGCCAACTGTGGCTGTTCTGGGTAGCTCCCATCATCGGCGGAATATTGGGCGCCCTCGTCTATAAATTTATCGGCAACGAATCTGAATCTGACAGCTGATGGCGAAACATCAGAACCCCCTTTCTAAAGAGGGTCCAGAAGAGCCCGCTCCCGGAACAAACGGAAGCGGGCTTTTTCTTTTTGCGGAAGATTCCACAGGCTCAATGCCGGCACAAAATGATGGGATAGGGTTTGTTCGAACACGAGCAAGTCCAGGAGACTCCTCCATCGCAGTCGTGAGTCCCGCACACGGCCCGCTGCTTTGCATTCCCACCAACCCAAGCCTATATTGGCCCAATGAGTATCGAGGAAATCCATGCCAGCGCGTTGCAACTTCCCGAAGACCAACGCGCCATCTTGGCCGGCGAACTCCTCACTTCGCTCCCGCCCCTTCTAGTGGACGACGACGATGGAATTGCTGAGGCGAAACGCCGGTCGCGGGAAATGGACGAGAATCCCGACTCGGCCCTCACTTGGGAAGAAGTGAAGCGAGGAGTCGGACGGTAAAAAGTGGAAGCACGATTCCATCGGCTGTTTCAAAGAGATCTCCGCACAGCGCTGGTCTATTACGACGAAGAAGGCGGAAGCAATCTCGGCGACCGTTTTTTCGAAGACGTTCAAGCTACCGTGAAATCGGCTGCGAAGGCTCCACGTCACTTCCATTTCATATCGGAAACGTTTCGTAGAGCGCAGTTGGGATCGTTCCCCTAGCACATCGTCTACGAAGAGCAGGAGGCCTACGTCAAATTCCTTACGCTCAGGCACGACAAACGGCATCCCAGCTACGGAATGACCCGCACATAGCCACTTCCCAACCCGCCCCGCCTGACGCAAACTCCCCCATGCCGACCCGGGAAATCTTTGTCGACTACGACGACCACCGCATCGCCTGCCTCGCGCATGAGAATGCCGACGCGACGCGGCTTCCCGTCGTTTGGATCCACGGGCTGACCATGAGCGTGCGCTTTTGGGAAGCGGGCATGTTCGAATCCGTCGAGCGCGAGCGTTCCTGGTATTCCGTCAGTCTCCCGCTCCATTACCCCAGCACCTTCGCCCGCCCGCTGACCGACGATACGCTGAACGAAGACCTCTTCGCCGAGCTGCTTTTCGCCGCCATCGAAGTCCTCGTGCCCGAGGGGGAGATCCACGTCGTCGGACACTCCATCGGTGGATTCGCCGCGCTCAATTACGCCGCCAAATATCCCGACCGCGTCGCCAGCGTCGTCTCCATCGGCGGATTCATGACCGGACGCGCCCGCGGACTGGAGGGCGCTCTCCAGTTTCTCTCCGCCGAAAAATTCGCGCGTAAAGCCCTCTTCCATCTCACACTCCGGATTTTCCAGACCGACTACCGCTTTCTCAAACTGGCCGGCGTCACCTATGGCTGGAAGAGGTGGAAACTCCTTCGCTCAGATCTCGTCGACCGCACCATGCGCGATGTTTTCCCCGACTTTCGCCGACACCCCATCGAGCCCCTGAGAGCGTTCTGCGCCTATCTCCTCGATATGAATCTCCTCGACGAGATCGACAAAATCTCCCAGCCCGTCCTTATGGTCGTGGGGGAAAAAGACCCCATCATTCCGCCCGACCACCAGATCGAATGCGCCGGTCGATTGCCGAGAGGCGAGTTGCTGCTCTATCCCAAAGTCGGCCACATCGCCTTCGCGGAAGTTCCCGAGCAGTTCGAGCGGGATCTGGTGGATTGGTTGGATCGTCACCGATAAAGCCACACCGATCAGTCGAAACCCTCCCAAGGTCGTTTCGATGCCAAAATTCTCTCCCGAGGCTCGGGAACCCACCCTGCGTGACAAAAAGCACCTTCCCGAAGCTCAAGAACCCACCCTGCGTGACAAAAAGCACCTTCCCGAGGCTCAAGAACCCACCCTGCGTGACAAAATGCACCTTCCCGAGGCTCAAGAACCCACCCTGCGTGACAAAAAGCACCTTCCCGAGGCTCGGGAACCCACTCCGCGTCACAAAAAGCACCTTCCCGAGGCTCGGGGTGGCAAAACACCGCCTCAGGTCACACTCACCGCCCTCCACAAACGTCCCCACCTACACCTGCCCGAGGCTCTCCAACACCTCCAGCACTTGCTCGATCTGCTCTTCGCGCTTGGCCGATTTGCGGCCGAAGGCAGCCGACAACGCGGCCGACTCCGGACCCGTCGCGGGCAAAAGCGAGCGGATCGCCGCGATCTGATCGGTGAGCCGGTCGGGCCATTTCTGTTTCGCGACCGTCGTCGCCGCTTTCTTGGCGGCGGCGGGGATGGCGAGTTCCGATTGAGTGGCCGTAGCGTCTTGAAATTTCGAGGCGAAATCAGACCGCTTTCGCAAATCGCGCCTTCTCCCTACCTCCGAGATAGGCAAAACTTTGAGGAGGGCGGCTAAGTCCAGAGTACCGATTCAGAGAAGCATTCTCCGATAACCGAACCGGGTTTTTCACACCAATTGCATATCCAATCGACGTTCCGTCGAAATATTGGTCAAATTTGTCCTTATCGATGCACCCGACAGTTCCGAACGAATCCCATAGTCGATCCGGCGTATTCTCTTCGATTAAGCCCACTTCAAAATATCCAACGACAGCTCCAACGGGCTGCGTCGCATATACAATTATGTGTGAGACATTCCGGGCGAAACGCGTCCGCCGAAACTCGACTCGCTTTTCACCTTTGAAAATCGCATCAACGTATTCCGGCTTGATCGAAAGAAGGGCTACTGAGTCTGGTTCTTGATCCATTTGAGGCTTGAGTCCGAAATTTTTGTAATCGATTGAGGAGCGCTCTTTAACACATTGTTATCTTTAAGTGAATCAAATAAAATTGGATTCACAAGCAGTGGCGCATGAAAAAATTTAATCGCCAAGGCTCCCCCCTTCTCAGTTTTCTCCTTAATCGTTTCGTCGCGATATACGGTTCGATTGGAAGTGAAAGCCTTAACGAGTGCAGGATTTTCCGAGCGAAGAGTCTCCTCTACAATCCCGATCGTAGTAATCGCCTTCGCGTCTCTCGACCGATAAAACAACAGAATATCTCCGGGTTCGATTCTGGTTGTATTCGAGTTGCAAAGATACGCCTTCCTGATGGTATTCCCAAATGCGTCCACGCCGGCCAGTAGTTGTCTTTGGCTCTCAAGTTCAGGAAACAACCCCTCATGAAACCGTGGTTCAATCGGAACAATGAATCCGGAGACGTTTTCCCAGCAGACATTAAAGGGACCATATCTCCTATGAAACTCTAAGGGGGCGAGTTCCGGAGAATCGAAACCACTCGGTATAAGCGATTTGCCTAAAACCAATTCATTCGATTGCACAGACTTTGTTCCCAAATTCTGAAATCCGAACTCACCAAGCATTTTTATCAATGCTTCCTGCTTCGAATATGCCTCGACAAATATCGAATTGAAATCGGTTGCTCTGGCATACTCAAAAACCGTTCTTAAAAGTAATTCGCCGAAACGAAATCCTCTCGATTCATCCGAAACCTTAAATGTGCAGAGCTTCAACGTCGGCCCGATCAAACTTGAATGCGTACTGGACTCGGGATTCACAATAGCAATACCGGAATACCCGCTGTTCGCCCCCGAAGAAATCGTCCAACTTTTGCGATGCTCTCGGCTACACTTTTCGAGCCACGAATCAAATCCCGGATAATCTTCTCGAAGGCTTTCGAAAATCTGATCGCGCTCGTTCAATTCATGAACCAGATGCGAATCAACCGCAGGCGGTGCTTCAGGCTGAACGACTCTCGTATCATTGATGACTGCAATTGCATCAGCAATTGTTAAACAGCGATCCGCTATTCCCAAGCGGTCGCACCGGCGGTGAATCCCTCGATCCTCAGAGATTAGCGAATCAACAAGATTTCGCGTCGTTGCGTATATCAGATGCCCGTCGATCCAGCTATTCGATCCCGGTGGAGGGTTTCCAACTTCCTTCCAAAATTCTGCAGGAGGGCTCGGCGGTTTTGGCAGAACTACATATTTTTTAAGTAATAATTGCCGCAAGGTGCGTCGTTCAGAATTAGAATCTTTCGAGAGATCTTGTTCCTGAACGGGGTGGTAGTGGAGGACAATCCCCTGCTCGATCGCACTACTTGCAAGAATGGCAGCTTCCTCGGATTTCTCTTCAACATCCGATGCCGAACCCGGTTCCAACGGGATGAAAACATTTGTGTCAATGAGGAAGCGCACACTTTAGACTACATCTGAGAAACGGTCAGTGTCACTAGTATTTTCTTTACTCGTCGCCTCAAAGTCGTCGAATCTTTTGGAACCATCGGTGTGGTTAATAACTTGCATCACAAAAAATCGAGCTAAAGCGGATGTATCCCCCGGCGCGCCGCCCGCGCTTTCCATGACCACTGACAGCGTAGGACTCAACAGGGTTGGATGCCTGACCTAACCCTGTCTGGCCGACCTTTCATCGGGCCATCACTCATCCCGGAATTGAAACGAAAAGAGATCGGCGTCGCGCAGCGCGAACCGGAGACGCACGGCTTTCCCTTTTAACGAAGACAAGTCGGCATCGCCCGTCCATTCCACCGAGCGGTCGACGGAGTCGCCGAAAACCGACGGACAATCATCGATCCCGAATCCCTCTACAGGAACGCCGTCGGCATACTCGATCCCCACCCGCAAGTCGCCGCCCGCCGAGGTGGCGAAATTGACAAAGAGTCTGTCGCCCGCGAATTTGAGCGGCTTCGTCAAAACGCTCCCGCCAGAGAGCTTGGCCGAGGCCGAGACGAATCCGTCAAGCCGGAGGGTGTAGCGGCGCAATTGGTTCGACTTCCCGGTCCAATAGCCTTCGGACGCGAAAAAGGATAGCTCGGGCGGCGCGCCGGGCAGATGACTCGGCGTCTCGACGATGTGCCATGCCATGTAGTTGTCGCCGTATTTCCATTGTCCCGGGCGTTCCGGTCCCGGCTTGAGAAAGGCTTCCGGCCAGCGTTCGAAAACTTCCCCATCTCTGCCGCACAGCAGCAGAGTGTCAGTCAGCCCGGTGCCGAGGCGCTCGGTCGCGGCCATCCGCAACTTGCGGTGTCTGGGTTCGGGAAGCGATTCGAAAGAGGGTGCCACGACGTCGCGCTCGGTGTAACGGGCCGGAAATCCCAACAGTAGATGCGGCGCCCGGTAATAGGGTTTTATCTGATTTGTGTAGAGGTGCTCGGCGGGCGCGCCGCCGGTATAGGATACATTCCGGAAAGGTTCCCACTTGATCAGGTCGGTCGAAGTCGCTGTCCGGATGGCCCGCCGGTTGTTACTGAAAATCCGCCAGTAAGCGCGGTACACTTTCCCGACAGGATCCCAGAACGCGAGGTTTTGCGAGTCGAAAGCACCCTCGGTCATCACGGGACGGTCGACGAGCGGTGTCCAATGGATCCCGTCTTCGGAATAGAAGACGAGCAATCCTTTTGGCTTGAAGGACGACACCAGCATCTTGAACCTCCGCTCGGGCGGACAGGACGGATTCTCGTCGAGAAAAACGGAAGCATGCGCGCCGTCTGGCCGGAGACCACCCCAATCTCCCCCCTCGGCCACGACGATATTATTGTCCTTGCTGCCGTCGTGTTCGAAAAGACCGAGGGAAGGCCGGGTCCAATGGATGGCGTCTTCGCTCTCGGCATAGCATAGATAGCGGTTGCCGTTCGGAGCCATGGCGTCGTCGACGAAATCGACCTGCATCGACTTGTAGTAGAGTCTGTACTTTTCGCCGTCGTGGAAGACGCTGTGGTAGCCGCTCGCCGATCCTTCCCATGACGCGTCGTGTTCGAAAACGATCTCGCGGGGAACCGGATGGTGAAGCCGCAACTCAATGTCTCCGGTCAAGGCTGCGACGATGTACCGGTCGGCGAACAGTTCGCGTCTCGTCCCAATATCGATAGGCGCGGCGAGAACCGGGACGTCACCCACGATGAATACGGACAACACGGCGATGTAGAAGAGGAACGGTCGATCCATAGAAGAGACACCGTGACAGAAATAAAATGAAAAGAAAAGCTAGGGAAATCGTGATCCGAACGACTCCGTACGTCGCGCACGGAATGCCTTGACCGATCCTACCTCGATCCTCAGACTGACGGGTGGACATTTCCTAAAATGTCGTGAGCTGAATGAGCGAGGAACTACCGGAGCATCAAATTTTTCACGTCCTCCGAAAAGGGGAGCAGAAATCCATCGGCCCGTACAGTCAGGACGAGCTGGTCGAATTTCTGAACAGCGGGCAGATCAAGACGTCCGATCTGGTTTACTACTCGAAACTGGACGATTGGCAGCCTCTCTCGCAAGTGTTCGATCTCCACCAAGGAGTCAGTAATCACGGCGAAGAGGGACAAGACCCTGTGATCGTGTCGGAGACTTTTGCGTTTGTCGATCTGCGTTCGGAACCGGGGGAAGAGATCTACTACATCGCCGTGCAAAATTTCCCGGCGGTGAGCCTGACGGCGACGGTGAAACTGCGGTCGCCCAAGTCGCTCGTGCTGACGAACTGGCGGTTCTGCATCGTAAAGCCCAGACTGCTGGGCAATACGGTCCTCGAAGAATTCCCGCTCGAGCAAATCGAGAGCACGGACGTGCAGATCAAGGAAGGGAGCAAAGACGGCACATTCGAGATCGTCTCGAAGTCCGGGGTAGTGGCGCCGGTGGACCAGATTCCGGTGGCGCAGTTGGAGAAGCTGGAAGAGATCGCCGCTTCGCTGCTGACGGGGAAGCATGTGTGAGTGAATAATAGCGGATGGATGTTCAGTCGTATACTTGGACGGATGTGGTCTACGAATGGATTCTCCTTCGTCCAGCATTCTATCAACTTCTCTTTTACGGCGGCTGCGTTGCGTTGCTCTATCTCGGAAAAAAACAGAACAATCCCACCTTCTTCGGTTGGTATGCCGGGTGGGTTGTCGGGCTGGAATTTTTTTCGCGACGTTCAGTGTCATGGCGATGTTAGATATCGCCGGCCATTTCCAACCGAGAGATTGCGCATTCTACATTATTTATGCTTTCTCAGGGCAGTGGCTAAGAATTTCGTTGTTTCTCTGGATCGGAAACCTGGTCCTTCTTCGGAAAAAGCTCATCGGTCAGATTTTGGGGCCAATTTTTGCAATGATGCTACTGTCTTCAGCAGGATTCTTCGTAGTATCAGCAATACTGGACCACCTTGTTCTAACGGAAGATTGGGACGGCTACCGGCCGTAATAAACTCAAACTTTCCTCACCCGAACAACTCTCGCATTGGCTCGCCATGGTAGAGCGGCATGGGCCGGCCTTTGACATCGGTCCAGTGCGCGTCTTTCGGAAGCCCAAGCGTGTCAAAAATCGTCGCGGCCAAGTCCTCGACACGACGTCCGTCCGCGATCGGGTGGCCACCAAATTTGTCGGTCGCTCCGAGAACGGCGCCACCCTGGACGCCACCGCCCGCGAGGAGAACGCTCTGCACCGCACCCCAATGATCACGTCCAGGAAGCGTTGCACTGGCCAGAGTCGAAATCTTCGGAGTGCGCCCGAATTCGCTCGCTACAATCACGAGCGTATCATCGAGCATTCCGCGCTCACTGAGATCGTCGAGAAGTGCGGAGACACCACGGTCGGTTGGCGGAAAAAGAAAATCCCGCAGGGATGGAAAGGCCGCCTGGTGAGTGTCCCATGTCTCGTTATTGCCGAGATTCACCTGCACAAGCCGGACGCCGGACTCAACCAGCTGTCGCGCCATCAGCAGCGACCAGCCAAAGGCATTGCGCCCGTAGCGATCCTGTGTCGCGTCGTCGACGGAATGCACGTCGAAAGCCTTCTTTACCTTTTCGTCGGACAAGAGACGCACCGCCATTTCGCGATAACGGTCCGAGCCATTGGCGGCGGCGGCACTTTCCAGATGAGCCTGCTGGCTGTCGAGCTGTTGCCGCAGTCCGAGCCGGTCACGGAAACGCTCAAAGTCGATCGAGTCGGGAAGATCGAGGCTGAAGGTTTTGAATTCGAGATCGCCGCGTTCCTTCTTTCCCTCGGCGTGATGGAACAGGTATTCGGGATAGGCACCGTATTCCTTGGGATTGAAGGCGGAGGCTTCGAGAAAAAACGGGTCGTGCTGGCGACCAAGGAGGCCGGCGAATTGACCGGGGATGGTACGTCCGGTGCGGTGGACGTTTTTGTCCGGCAAAACGAGCGCCGAAGGCAGCGTGCCGCTCGCGGGCAGCAGGTTCCCCGCCAGCGCGGCCATGGAGGGCCAATCAGACTCCTTCGGTTTGGTCCGGTCAAATCCGGGCGGCAGATCGGTCCGCCCCGTCATCATGATGAGATGCCCGTCTGAGTGTTCGTTCGATCCGTGGGAGAGCGAACGACACAGCGCCCAGCTCTCGCTCCGTTTCGCCAGCCCGGGAAGGTGTTCACAGATGTGGAGCCCGGGAGTCTTTGTCGGAATGGGCCGAAACTCACCTCGTATTTCACTCGCCGCGTCAGGCTTCATGTCGAAGCTTTCGTGCTGCGCCAATCCACCGGAGAGAAAAATGTAGATGACCGACTTCGGCGTTTTTCCGGAAGCGGTGTTCTCGTAGGCGGCGAGTTCATCGAGACCGAATCCGCCGAGCAACCCGAGCGCGCCCGCCTTCACAGCGGCGCGACGGGTCGACCGGGCAGCGGCGAACGAACTGGATGGTGATCGAAAATCGAGAGACATCGGGAGAAGCGGCGAGAGCCTTTTTCTGAAAGGGTTATCTCATAAACATA
>Ga0222633_1000635_pt1 | contig 28299 bp, 31 predicted proteins | sample AntAcemetageno48_FD_179816 | JGI IMG/M metagenome (GOLD analysis project Ga0222633, IMG submission 179816) | Saline water microbial communities from Ace Lake, Antarctica - #48 | ecosystem: Environmental > Aquatic > Non-marine Saline and Alkaline > Saline | place: Antarctica: Ace Lake | collected...
AAAAAATACTGCCGCGGCAGCACAATCTTCAGGGGTACCCGTACGACCAAGCGGAATCTGCTCATCAAAGATGGCTTTGGCCTCGTCTTCGGATACATTCATGGTCTCTTTCAGCATATCGGTAACGATAATGCCCGGCGCGAGACAGTTAACGGTAATACCCCTGGGGGCAAGCTCAACTGACAAGGTACGCGTCATGCTGATCATGCCCATATTTGCGGCGGAGTAAACACCAAAACCAGGGGATGGTCTGTGAGCCGCAATGGAAATAATGTTAATGATGCTGCCACCATCGCGCATGCGTTTGGCAGCCTGCTGCGACCCCCAGAACTTTGTTTTCATATTCAGATGTAACTGCTCATCAAATTTATCAAGCGGGATATCGGGCAATGCATACATCTGTCTATCGAGATTGCCGCCCGCATTGTTGACCATAATGTCGATTCCGCCGAACTCCTTAACCACCCGGTCAAGCACGACAGGCATCGCGTCCCAGTCCATCACGTCGGCCGAAATCCCAAGTCCCCGTTGACCCAGAGCTTCAATTTCTTTTGCGACAGCATCCACATCTGCCTGGCGCCTTGCGGTCACAACAACGTCTGCGCCACATTCAGCCATCGCAAGCGCAATGCCTCGACCAATGCCGCGCCCACCACCTGTGACCACCGCCACTTTTCCATCTAATCTGAACTGTTCGTGCATACCCATTTTCTATCTCCGTTTTACTGCCTTACAAACATCCAGGGTAGATCAAGAAAGGTCTTGATCCCCGGTTCCGCATCAACCACATACGGAATTGCGTTCATCGCGTGCATGCCGGTTGCCAGCATGCCGTCATCCATAAACCTGAAATCGCTTTCGATCTCAAAATTGATCGTTGGCCGGCCTTTAAACCGGATCCAGTTGTTACCCGTGGCCCAGCCAGGTGCTACATCCGGATGAATTCGCCAGACTGTCTCATGGGCGATGACCTCGATACCCTCTTTCAGTCCTGACCATCGCCAATGCTGCCCCGCGACCGTCCCTTTTTTAACCGTGCCGGCAGCGACGTCCAGATCAGTCTCCGCCAGTTCAATTTCCAGGGAACTCGTGACTTCGGTGACACCCAGGCCCATGCCATCGGCGACCATCTGGACACTCTCTGAGAAAAGACCGTCGAGCCACTTCTTCTGGCGCTTGTTTTTCACCTTGAATTCTTCCGGCGTCGAATTAAATCCCATGGAATCGAACATGATTTCCGGAGAGGGATAAGTATCAAAACGGGAAACTTCCAGCACGTGCACATGATCGACACGTTCGCACAGGGAACTCATGGTCAGTGGCAGTAAGTCACCCATCCAACCCGGGTTTAACCCCGTCGAATGAAAGGTGCTGTTACCCTGCTGACAGGCCGCATTTAGACGATCAACCACTGCTTTCCCATAGACCTGGGGATACATGTAGCCCACCACGGTAATGACATTTTTGCCTGCCGCAAGCAACTCACAAAAGTCATCCAGATCCTGGTTCTCGTTATCGCCGTAAATCAGCGAAGGAAGAGGCGTGTGTATGACGACATCAGCATCCGACTGTTTAACCACGTCAATGTCTGTGCTCGCGACCACGCCAACGTCATCAATACCCACCAGCTCACCCACATCTTTCCCGGCTTTCGATGCCGAGTAAACGTGCATGCCCACGAGTTCCAGCGAAGCCCGCTCATGTGCCACGCGCGCAGTGTGCTTACCCACAGTGCCACTTGCCCATTGAAATACTTTATAGGTCATCTACGTTACTACCTCCAGGTTACCGGTAATTTGCGTCGTCCCCAGAGAAAGAAGGGACCTATTCGTTCTCCAGCACTGACAAGACCAAGGTCCGGTGCTCTTTCGCGAAGTAATGATAGTGCCACCTCTGCTTCCAGACGTGCCGTTGGCGCTCCGATACAAAAATGGACTCCAAGACCAAAGGCCATGTGTCTCTTCACCTCACGGTGCAGATTGAATTCATCGGGATTCTCAAAGATCCCGGCATCCCGGTTCGCCGCTGCATAGTTAATGAAAACCTTGCTGCCTTTCGGGATTACCTGGCCATGCAGTTCAACATCTCTGGTCGTATTTCTGTAAAGACCCAGCACCGGTGGGTCGAACCTGAGGCTTTCTTCTACCGCCGCGCCTATCAGTGAGGCGTCATCAACGATTTCCTGCCAACGGGATGGCACTTCCAATAATCGCCACATCATATTGGTAATCAGCGACGTGGTCGTTTCATTGCCGCCCACCAACAGCTGATTCAACATGGATAACGCATCACCATCAGGAATGTATTCGCCGGTATCCGTTTTTGCGCCTGCCACCAGCGTGAGCAGGTCCTCCGGCACCTCTGCGCCCGATTCAATGAGAGACCGCCGGTTCATCATGTGCGCCTGCATGTAGGCCTGAAACCGGCCCTGCTCATCCATGTATTGTGATGGATCTTCAGAGCCCATCAGTTCTACCTGCATGTCGGACCATCGCTTGAAGTCTTCAAGGTCTTCCGAAGGTACCCCGAGCATGCCCGCGATAATGATGACCGGTAATGGAAACGCCAGGTCATCGTGAAGATCAAATTCACGTTCGCCCGCCAATATGTCATCCACGAGCTTGCTTGCTAACGGTACCACCAGGGGGCGAAGTGCCTCTACAGCTTTGGGGGTAAATGCCTGCTGTATCAGCTTTCGATACTGGGTGTGTTGAGGCGGATCACAGAGCATACCCGCCGGTTCAGTGAAACGCGGTCCCTGCCCGTAGTGGCTGCTGAAGGTTTCAATATCCCGCAGGGCATGTTCAACATCTTCGTAGCGGGACAGGGTGTAAAACGGGGGGTCGAATTTATCGCAGTGATGAACCGGACACTCGCGCAACAGATACTGGTGTCCCACGGCAGGATCTACCATGACCTCAGGATCGAAAGGACTCCAATTCATCAAATTCTCCATCTATTGACAGCGGTTCAAGCCACTAGAATCAAGGGTTTTGTATTGTAATACAATATTTAGTATTTTCTGGACTCCACTACAAAAATAATTTTGTCGGGAAATGGCCCAAGGAGACGTACGGTGAGCGAACAAAAAAAACCAAATCACGAACTCAGCCCCATGAAATGCCCCCATTCATTGGAAGACGTTGACCTGTTCTCGCCAGGGGCTCAGGAGCACTGGTATGAAGCCTACGACATTCTTCATGACCAGGCACCGGTCCACCGTATTCCCGGTGAAGGCTTCGAGCCCGGCACGGATGCTTTTATCCTGTCGAAGCATGAAGACATTGCGAATGTTGTCCGGGACGAGGAAAGGTTTCTGCTCGTTGGGAGCCTTGCCTTACAGCAAATGATTGCGACGGGCGAAGATCTGTTCGAGATGCCGAACGTCGGCGCCCTGTTCGCTTCAATGGCCTCTCTTAGACCCAACCCGGCACTCTGGCGCGCGCACCGCCAGGAACTCACCGATCCCTGGGTAGGCCCGGGTGCTGGCAGGAACGAGGCCATGGTCGATCGCGTCGTCAAGGAATGGATCGACCAGTGGATTGATAAGGGAGAGGTCGAGTGGATTTCCCAGTTCGCACAACCCGTACCACAAGTTGTGATGGCCAATATTCTGGGCTGGCCGATCGAAGACCTGAAACTACTAAAATATTATGGTGACGGAACCGTCAAACCGTTTGTTTATGGCTCGAAGCACAACAACATCCTGCCGCCGGAAGAAATCAAAACCCAGTTCGAGGTCCTGACGGAATTCAGGGAATACACCGCCAACCTGATCAAGGAAAAGCGAAAGAACCCGGCCGACGACATGATAAGTTTCCTGACAGAAGTCGAGTATTCTCCCCTCAAGCGAAAACTTCATGACCTGGAAATCAACGGCATCGTTTACGCCATGATCATCGGTGGACTGGAGACGACACAGTACGCAATCTCGGAGCAGGTCCAACTGCTGATCGAACGTCCGGAAGTCTGGGACGAGATCAAAGCCGATCGCAGCAAACTGCGCGCCTTTACGGAAGAAGGGATGCGACTGCGTTCACCAACACAGGGACTCTCGACACGTATTACCAGCCAGGATGAAGTATTCCAGGGCGTGAAGGTACCCAAGGGTTCCTATCTGCACCTCAGGTGGGCGGCAGCTAATATTGACCCCGAGGAATGGGATCACCCTCAGGACCTGAAACTGGACCGAAGGGCAGGAACAAGGCACCTGACATTTTCACAAGGGGCAAGGGTCTGTCCTGGCGCGAGTCTTTCGAGGCTCGAACAAATGTGTGCGTGGAAGGCGATTTTTGACCGCATAGACAGGTTCGAATACGCAGAGAACAACACATTCCTGCACCAGCCGGGTATTATGCTGGGTACCGTTGAGCTCAATCTCAAGTTCAAAAAAGCCTGATCGCAGCGCTTACCCGGAGAAAAAAATCCCCATGCAACCGGAACAACCTTTTGTCTTTCATCTGGTCCAGGCTGCGCTCTGGGACCAGACGATTGCCGAGGACGGAACCTACTATCCGCCAACCTATGAAGTTGACGGGTTCACCCATGGCACGTCCAATCCTTTGAAGCTCCTTGGTGTGGCCAATCATTTCTATCCAGGGGTCCAGGGAGACTGGTACTGTCTGCGCATGACGGTGGAAAGCCTGAAGGCATCAGGTGTTAAAACGGTTTATGAGGGGACTGCAGCGGTTGGGGACATCCAGCCGGATTTCGAAGGCGCGGGCGACGAACTTTTCCCGCACATTTACGGGGGCCTGAAACCTGCCGCCGTAAAGGGGCTGCATAAGGTTAACCGTGCGAATGACGGCACTTTTCTAAGCATTGAAGGTATTGAGGATATTACTGGTTAGCGACCGCACCGGATATTGAAGGAATAACCGGCTGGCGGCCGCGCCAGGTGTTAAGTCGAACCGTTACTGGTTTGGGTTCTCTATCAGCATAGCGAGCCCCTGCCCTGCGCCCAGACACATGGAAAGAATCGCGTAGCGGCCATCGGTTTCCCTGAGGTGTTGAACGCCGTTCATGGCCATTCTGAGGCCCGTCACGCCGGGCGGATGTCCAACGGATATCCCGCCACCGTATAGATTGTGCTTCTCCCTAGGAATGCCAAGCTGCGCTTCCACATGAAGGTTCACTACCGCAAAGGCTTCATTAACTTCAAAATAGTCAATCTCGGGAATCGTCAAACCCGTTCTCGCCAATAGTTTTTCTATGGCAGGAACCGGGCCGTGCCCCATCAGGCTGGGCGGCACACCCACGACGGTCCAGTCAACGACCCTTGCTTCAGGCATCACACCATTGGCTTCCATCGATTCACGCGTTCCGACCAGCATTGCGCCGGCGCCATCGGTCACACCGGACGAGTTACCCGCCGTCACCTTTCCTCCTTCCTGAAACGCCGGGCGAAGTTTAGCCAGCCGCTCCATCGTAATGCCTTCACGCGGCGATTCATCGGTATCAAAAACCCGAGTAGACCGGCCTTCAGACACCTCTATCGGAACAATCTGTTTTGACAGAAATCCTGATTCAATGGCAGCAAGTGCCCGCGCCTGGCTGCTGACCGCATACTCATCCATGGGTGCCCTTTCGTACTGATACTTTTCCGCCAGGTTCTCCGCGGTGTCACCCATATACTCAAGGCTGAACGGGCATCGATAACACCACTCAAGCACATCTTCCAGTTGCTGATGACCACGCGGGTGTCCCCAACGCGCCGTCGTTACCGCAAAAGGCGCACGGCTGAACATTTCTGCACCCGCGGCCAACGCCAATTCGCTCTGGCCTGTCTCAATCTGCTGGCCGGCAGAAATAATAGCCTGCAGTCCTGAGGCGCAGGCCCTGGATACATCCAGGGCGGCTGACGCTTCAGGCAGACCACTTTTCATGCCAACCACCCTGGCCGCAAACAAGGAATCCTTGTCTGTCGGACAGGTCGTGGCGAACACGATGTGGTCAATCGCATCGGGACTGGCGCCTGACTTTTCAATACAGGCACGGGCAACGTGTGAGGCAAGCTCAGTGAACTCAACGTCTTTCAATGAGCCGCCAAAATCCCCGAGCGCAGACCGCGTGCCAGAAGAAAGATAAACGCCAGACATATTACAGGCCGCCGTTGATCTTGATGTCCTGGCCTGTCATCCAGCTGGACGCTTCAGATGCCAGATAAACACAGGCAGGCGCAATGTCTTCAGGCATACCAATTCGGCCAAGCGGAATACCGAACTGCTTACCCATATTTGGAATATCCTCTTCAGTCATCTTGGTGAACTCCAGGAACACTTCCGTCGGGATAGGCCCGGGTGATACAGAATTTACCCGAATACCAAGCGGCGCCATTTCTACCGCCAGCGTTTGTGTCAGATTATTAACACCGCTTTTAGCAACAGCATAAGGCCCATTCATTGGTGATGGGCGGTTACCCGCCTGAGACGAAATATTAATGATAGTCCCGCCACCATTATCCTTCATGTGGTTACCCGCCGCCTGGGCACCCGTCCATACCGCTTTCAGGTTCAGGTTCATCTGGAAATCCCACTGCTTCTCTGGCATATCAAGCAGGGTTCTCGGCACGCGGTCGTCTGCTCCGCCTGCATTGCTGACCCAACAGGTTAATCCACCCATTTCTTTAACGGTCTGGGCAGCAAGCGCCTGCACCTGTTCAATTTCCATCATATCCGTCGTGATGGCCAGCGCACGCCTGCCCAGCGCTCTAACCTTTTCGGCAACCGCTTCAATTTCGTTGGTTCGCCTCGCAGCGACAACGATATCGGCGCCAGCCTCTGCCATACCAATGGCTATCGCTTCTCCGATACCACGGCCACCGCCGGTAATAACGACAATCTGTCCATCAAGCCTAAATTGATCCAAAACACTCATACTTTTTCCTTTTTTATCCTGTGATTCGTTTGTGTAACGGCGGTTGTTCGCCAATGGTAATTTCTTCTCCTACCCAGGCACCAAAATTCTCGCCTGTTCGCCCGCTGGCAATGATGTCCATCATTTGCTCGGCTATATCTTCTGCCTTCATAACGACAGCTGCCATTTCCGCTGGAAGTTCGTTTGTTGGAAACAAACCTCGCAGCATCGGTGTGTCGGTAGCACCCATGCACATGCCATTTACCTTCACGTTGTCTTTCTCCAGATAATCTGCCCAGGCATCCGTAAAACCGTTCAGCGCCCACTTTGACGCATTGTACAAATCGGTATCTGGCTGGTTTGTACCGTCACTTTTTGCCGGCAAGACATAATAAGTTGATAGATTGATGATATGACCGCCATCTTTTTGCAGGAACGGTACAACCGCCCTCGACAGCATCAGGACGCCCTTGAGGTTAGTATCCATAATGAAGTCCCAATCATCGATTGCCTGTTGCCACGGGCTGTCAACAGGCGTCTTTTTCCAGGTACCCGCGTTATTAACAAGCACCCCTATCTCGCCCATCCCGGAGGCCTTCTCGACAACGCTTTCGACATCCCCACGTTTTGAAACGTCGGCCACCATGCCCGTGATCCCGGGCACATCCAGCACTTCTTTTCTGACGTCAAAGCCAAGAACCTTGCAACCCTCCTGCGCCAGCCGAAGGGCGAACGCCTTACCGAGACCATCCGCTGCACCACTGACTATCGCCACCTTTCCTGAAAGACTCATGATGCTTCTCCCACGCGTACCTGCTCCGGCACAACATAGAGGTGGTCATGTGCAGGTTCCAGTCGAACAGGACGTCCCATGCAGAAGTTAACGTTCTGGGCATTTCTTCCCGAAGGTCCTTCCTGCAGCATATCGATCATTGCCTGGGCGTTGTCTTCCGCCCGCATCCAACTGGCGACTTCCTCTTCTGACGGGTCAAAGTTGTGAAAACCGCGCAACATATTTGAGTCAGTCGCACCCATGCAAAAAGCATTGACCCTGATATTGTGCGGGGCCAGCGCCTTTGCCCAGCCATATAAAAATCCATTCAGACCCCACTTGCTGGCATCGTAAAGATCCATCGCATCACCACCACCGGTCGGCCTCGGCGAGTCACCCCAGGGGCAAGTCTCCAGCTTTGGGCAACAGAAATAAGGTGTGCCGCAAGTGACCATATGATCAGTCGCAATATTGACAATCTCACCACCTGTACCCTGTTCGATCATGATAGGCATAACCGCGCGACCAAACAGGTATTCACCCTTCAGGTTCGTACCCACAATTTGATCGTAATCCGCGATCGATTTATCCAGGTCATCGTCAGCAACACTCGCGCCCCAGACGCCGGCGTTATTAACGAGAATATCAATACTGCCAAATGCTTCACGGGCACCATCGACCACTGCCCGAACATGGTCCGGGTCCGATACATCACCTTGATAAGACACGGCATTAACGCCCATCGCCCGCAAACTTTCTGCGACTTCATGAACTTCATCGCGCAGATCACACACCGCAACATTGACACCTTCCTGCGCCAGTGCTTTTGCATAACTGCTGCCAAGTCCAACAGCAGCGCCCGTTACAATCGCGTTTTTACCTTTCAATTTGACCATCGTTGGTTCCCTCTAATCGTTCTATTGATCACTTATGTAGCGCCAGACATCAGTCCCGGCCACTATTGCCTTAAGCCTTGTTTTGTCATCATCTGCAAGAGACGACACTTTTTCACGAATGACGTGTAAACACTTTGCATGGTATTTCATGGGGTTTTGCTCATGACTGAGGCCCAACCCCTCGAAGCTGACCCTGTCTTTTCCCGCCGAAATCGCTTTATCGGTGGCATCAAGATAAGGCAGATAGACTTCCCCTGCCAACCAAAGCAGCTTATGAACACCTTTGTTGAGGGGCAATGCTGAATCCAGCCAATGACCTTCAACACCACCGGAATCATCCATCAGTGACAGCCAGGCAGGCAGTCGCCTGCATCGATCGTTCATAATGTCTCGGGAGGCAAAATTCATCCAGCACTGGTACAGCTGCCCATAGAAACCGAAGTCTCCCAGCGAGGGCCTGGAGCCGAACAGGAATTCCTGTTCGCGCAGCACATCTTCCCAGGCATCAAGGATTTGCCGATACATCTCTTCAATCAGGGGTACGTTACCGGGTTCAATACCCGCAACCGGCCAGAGTGGAATATGCCATCCATAGAACTCCCGGGTTTTGGATTCCAGTTCTTCATCCGACGTGGGACCCATTCCTGGATACAACATCCACCAACCCATTCTGTCCCGATCACCACCCTTGTCGTGATCCTGCCAGCGGTTGTGGAACATCATCTTGGTGCCCCATTCATCGCCGAAATCCTCAAGGAGATGAGACAGCAACGCCTGGACAGGATCATCAGGGATTATTGACCGCTCAGCGTGACGAGTCTCCAGCAGGTAGGCAATGGGAGAAGAATCCACGTGCCAGATCTCCTCAGCCTCTTCGGGAAAATGTACCTTGGGAATAATGGGGGGACGCACATGGGCCGTGGCCTCAGCGATGGCTCCCCGATTCAGGTACCAGGTGTGGGGGAGGCGCCGATAACGAAATATTGCTCGCATCTTAATGGCGAAAGGTGACGCATTGGACCCGACTACTTTATATCTGTCAGCACTCATCAGGGTAAAAAGATCCGGCGATTCAGAATTTTATACTCTACTACAAAAATTATCAGGAAGGACACCGTGCAGCATTTTCCCGCACAGTGATGTTGGGTACTAGTCAGTTTCTTTCAGCCACTCACGTGCGACTTCCAGATCAAAGAACTGCCCAATGGTGGCAGTACTGCCTGCCAACTCCATCCTCGTACTGATCATCCGGGCTATGCCGTAATCCAAAGGTTTTGGCACGACAAATGCCAGCCTGGAGCCCTGCCGGATTCTGGTCTGATCAATATTCGCGAACAGCAGTGCGTCATCTCCGGTGACACGGGAGAGATCCCCATCCCGGAGGTCCCACAGAATGAGCTTGCTCCCGCTTTCATAGAGAAACCCCTCGCGAAATTCATTGATCTCATCCACAGAAAGATCGCGTTCAGGCACAATCGTAATCAGCCCAATCGAGCAATCAATATGGACCTGGAATTTCCCCTGGGTGACAAATTTATTATCCGGGGCATCCGTGCCCATGGGTTTCAGCCGCTACCGGAAGGTCAGCCAGAGCGCGTGCACCACGCCGGGTACAAACCCAAATAAACACAGAACGATATTGATAAAGAGATGCTTGTCGACGCCGACCTTCAGAAAGGCACAAACCGGGGGAAGAAAGATGGCCAGAATGACCAGAACGATTTTATTATCCATTGGTGTTCTCCACTGCCTTTTTTATTAGTTCTGCGCATGATCATACAGGACACCCGTCAGCTCGAGAACCATGCTTTTAAACCATGCTTATGAACCATGGAACCCAGGCTAATAGGAACCGGTAACCCCGGGCCTGAGGCAGGAAACCTGATCGCAATCAATCTTCATGATGGGGCTACATCTTCTTAAAACCGTCAGGCTTGATGGTTTTACCCAACCATGGGTATTATTGGCGGGCTAGTCCAAATAACAACAAACAATATATTGAGGCACCCTCATGGTTGAAACAAAAACCGGTCACGATCGATCAAACGGAATTTCGTACAACGACCTTCTGAGAGCAGACAAGGTGCCGCCACCTGCGGCCTATCTTGAAGAATCTCCTTATCCTGCTGGCGTTACCAAAGTACCTGCCGAACGCTACTTCACCCAGGAAGCACACGACCTGGAGGTAGAACGATTGTGGAAACGAGTCTGGCAAATGGCCTGCCATGAGTCCGATATTCAGAATGTGGGAGATACCCACGTCTATGACATCGCGTCCCTGTCGTTCATTATTGTTCGTGTTTCAGAAAATGAAGTGAAGGCGTTTCCCAATGCCTGCCTGCACAGAGGCCGGGCACTGTGCGACAACCACCGAAAGGAACTCAAGGTTTTTCGTTGCGCGTTCCACGGCTGGTCCTGGCACCTGGACGGCAAACTCAAGGAAATACCTGCACACTGGGATTTCCCCAGCGTCACCGAAGAGGAATACTCGCTGCCGGAAATCAGTATTGGTAAATGGGGTGGCTTCTACTTCATCAACCCGGATCCAGACTGTGAACCTCTTGAAGATTTCATCGGCGACTTCGATCGGCACTTTGGTATTCCGTTTGAACGCAGATTCAAAGCAGCGCACCTGGTCAAGAAACTGCCCTGCAACTGGAAGGTTGCACAGGAAGCCTTTATGGAGTCCTACCATGTGATTGCGACCCACCCGGAACTACTGGGTTCATTCGGCGACGCAAACTCGAAGTACGACACCTGGGGGAATTTCTCACGGGCCATGTCTCCGTCAGGAACCCCAAGCCCACACACAGGGCTCGCCCAGAACGATCCTTCCTGTTACCCCGACGGCAAGGCCTACCAGAGCATGAAACATATGATCAGCGGCCACATTTACAGGCGGATTGCTGAAAATGAGGTTGAGGTAGAGACACAGGATGGCAGTACCGGCTTGTTTACTGAATACGCCGAATATATCAGCGGCGATGTAAAGTCTGCAGACATACAGATGTGTAGCTGGGTTGGCGGGAAAATTGTTCCGGGCCAGGAAAATGACCCAATGGTTTATCCGACTGACCCCAGCGAATATCGGAGTTCGTCGGCTGCGGCCAGACGCGAGGCAATGCGACCACAGTTTGGCGATTACGTCGACCAGGTCAGCGACGCCGACCTGAATGATGCTATTTACTATTCCCTGTTTCCAAACATCAGCCCCTGGGCTGACTTCAATCCGATTTTCTACCGTTTCCGTCCGGACGGTGATAACCCGGAACAATCCCTGCACGAAGTGATGTACATGATCCCCCTGCCTGAGGGAACGCCTATGCCCGAGCCGGCAAAGTGCACATTCCTCGACGTCGACGACGACTACACCGTTGCTGCAGAATTCGGTAGCAACCTGGCAAAGATCTTTAACCAGGATTTTGTCAATCATCGAATGGTGCAAAAAGGTCTTCATTCTCACCCCAAGGGTGAGACTATTTTTGCAAGCTACCAGGAGTCAAAGATCCGGCATTTCCATGACACGCTGAATCGATGGCTTGAAAGCGAGGAAGCACCCAAAAGCAAGTAGTGCTTTAGCAGAAAAAAGGGCCCGGTATCGCCGGGCTTTTTTTTGCCCGATAACCGGAACCTGACCACCAGCCGCGTCAGGCATTTCTAATCTATTCAGGGATTTGTAATACTGCGGGTGCTCTTTCGACAAGATCAGGAATGTTTGAGAGATAAACCGTGCCCTTAACTGAAGTGAACCAATATGCTGCTTGATTACAACCGTATCGACCCCGAATTGTTGCCCGCACTGGAAACATTCCCCGCGCTGGACCTGAACCGGGGAAATATCGCCAAAATGCGCGACCTTCTCAACGCTGCCCCCCGACCCACTTCTTCAGTCGATGTACTTTCTGACAAGAAAACCATCGATACCGAAGATGGCAACGTGGATGTTTATATCTATCGGAAAAATGACCAGCCCAACCAGCCTGCAGTGCTCTGGATACACGGTGGCGGTTATCTCATCGGTAGTCCGGAAGATGAAAGAGCAAAAATCATCGCGGATCACTGCAACTGCACGGTGTTCTCAGTGGACTACCGGCTGGCACCCGAACATCCCTTTCCTGCGGGACCGAATGATTGTTACGCGACACTTGCATGGATAATGAACGATGCCGAGGCGCTGGGTATCGATAAAAATCGTGTTGCCATGGGCGGCGCCAGCGCAGGTTCTGGCATGGCAGCGGGCGTCGCACTGATGAACAGAGACAGGGACAACTTCCCGCTGAGGCTTCAACTGCTGCTTTACCCGATGATCGACAATCTTCACGCCACGGATTCCGGAAAATTCGAAAACCATCCGGTCTGGAAGCAATCCACCTCCTTCAATGCCTGGGAAATGTACCTGGACGGTGTGCCGGGTGAGGATGCTTCACCCTACGCCGCCGCAACCAGGGCAACAGATCTTTCGGGCTTACCACCTGCCTACATCTGTGTAGGTTCTGAGGATCTTTTCCGGGATGAAAACATTGAGTACGCACAGCGATTGCTGCGCGCTGACGTCCCGTGCGAATTTTCTATTTTTCCTGGGCTATATCACGGTGCTGATTCATTTGTACCCAACGCTAAAGTGAGCCGTCGATTGAATCAGAGCTTCCTGCACGCGCTTGAACATGCGTTGAAGCCATAACGCCTGTTTAGGGCGACCTAGGGAACGTCCTTCATTCTTCGGGCACCCAATTCAGCGGCCATCGACATGATGTGGCGGTTGCCCCGGTTCCATAGAATCTTCAGGGTAACCGCGTTGACCAACCATTTGCCGTTCACTTTTTCCAGCTGGTCAACGTAATAACCGCCCAGTGCAAAGTCGGGACTACCCTGGTTATTCTGGAAAAAGTGCTCCGCTTTCATGTACATCCGACACTGGGCGCGTTCGCCATTTATGTCCACGATAGGATTACTCATGACATGTTGGGTCGAATCCAGCCCGGTAAATAAAACCCTGCAACCGGCCACCCAGTCTTCTGCTTTCAGGGTTGAGGAAGGCTGACCGCTGTAGTCTTCAAAATCCATTGTGATGTCGTTGGTGAAGATGGATCTCAATAGTTCAAAATCCCGTGTATCAATCCCCAGGGCATACTCGTAACGCCGCCTCGTGATTTCGGTAAAGTCCTCAAAGTTCATCTCACCTCCAAACCGGGTATCTTTCGCTGCTCTGGGTAACCGCGAGGATTAAGCAGCAATCTTCCCGCAACGACCAACATCCACACAAAAATCAGCGGCAGGATCAAGCCCCTGACCAGGGTAATCACGATAAGCTCGACGATGGCACTCGCCGCAATGTCCGCCACACCCTCCTGCTCATCACTTCCCACGATGGTGCCTACAGATTCCCACAGACCGCCATAAAGACCACTCTCCGAGATCGCCGCCATATACTCCTCGCGTAACTGACCAAGGCTTTTCTGTGCCAGCTGCAGTGCGGAATGCGCTTCGTCTTTCTGCTTATCAAAGTAGAGTGAGTCCAGCGTCGCAATTACGCCCACCTCTACAATAAACGCAAAACGAACCAGAAGAATGAGGGTAACAAGTCGTACCAGCCAGCCGTGCAACCCTGCACGAAACAGATAGGCGGCATACCCCAACACAAGGCCAACCGTCGTGATAACTTTCATGACAAGACCCGAGGTCGCAATGAGAACGAGCTTTTGAAGACCAAGCCCGGCCAGACCATAAAGTACAAACGCAGAAAATCTTTCGATCAGGTCATTTAGCGGATCGAGGATTTCGCCAAGGTTGACCGCCACCCCTGCCCCAAGACTGACACTGAGCTCAACCGATTGGATGACAGAAATAATACCGTTCAATGATCGGGCAGTAGCGTAAATCAGCAGGTTATCTGCCATCGCATATTTGAGGTATTCTTCAGCCCGTTGATCAAGTCCGGGCATCCAGTTAAGGCCAAGCACGACCAGCACCGCAAACCCGATCACTACCTGTGTTGTTAGCCCTCGCAATTCAATGCCCTGACCGTGCCTTACCCAAAGTCTTTGGTAAGCACTCGTCGAACCATGGGCTCAAACTCTGCGATGGGCATGGTATCGTAGTTCTCATCAAACGCCGGCATGTCGTACTTCTCAATGAATTCTTTGGTGTACTCATAGTGCGGATTGTCCGCATGAACATCTCGAGCATTCTTATCACCGCCAACGTGTTCAAAGTAGTAATAGCCTTGAAACACAGTATGATTTTCCATCATCCAAAGGTTGGCTTCTGAGACAAAGGGTTTGAGAATCGCAGCGGCAATAGCTCCGTGATCATAGGTGCCAAGTGTGTCGCCAATATCATGAAGCAACGCACAGACGACATATTCTTCATCGCGGCCATCACGATGAGCCCTGGTTGCGGTCTGTAAACTGTGTTCGAGTCTATCGACGTTGAATCCACCAAAATCGCCGTCAAGCAACTGCAGATGCTTGAGCACCCTGTCTGGCAGCCCATCGGCAAATTTTCGGGCATTGGCTCCAATGACTTTGATGTCTTCTTTCGTACATTCATCAAATCGACGGAAGGATGATCGCTGTTCACTCATGATGACTCTCCAGATTGCTCATGCATGCATGATGTTCGGTATTCAATTATCTTGCAAACCGACCCTTACCCGGCACTACCCAGAATCAGGTCACGCAAACCGGTGGAAGATAGTATTTCAATCCAGTAGCCGTCCGGGTCCCGGATAAATGCAAGGCCTTTCATATTCCCATCGTCGGGTTTTTTCACGAATTCAACATCCATTTTTTCAAACCGTTCACACGCCTCGTAGACATTGGGTACTGAAACACCAATGTGGCCAAAACCTCGCGGATCATCGTTTCCATTATGGTAGGTAAACTCGTCGTCGGTTTCCGTCCCATAATTGTGGGTAAGCTCCAGCAGCGCGGGTTGATCGAACAACCACTTGGCACGCTCGGCCGGATCCGCAGGGATCGATTCGGTTGGATATCCCATGAAGTAAAGGGAAAAAGACATATCCGGAAAATCAAACTTATCAATTAACGTCATTCCAAGAACATCCCGGTAAAAAGGCACTGACTTTTCCGGGTCTTTTATCCTGAGCATTGTCTGGTTAAGGACAAAATCGCGTGTTTCTTTCATCTTGTTCTCCTTGCGAGGTAGTGAGGCGTTACCACCAATCAATGGTTTCTACATTACATGTTACAGCTGACACTTTACGGGTGACGTCAACAAATTCCCTGGATTCGCCCGGAGGCAGTATGTCGTTATTGAGCGCGTAGGTTTCGTTCGCTTCAACCAATAATCCTGACGAGTTTAGCCACAGGACTTTTACAGTGACATAGTGCAGGTCTACATTGCCAATGTTAGTGATATGACCTTTCGCAATAGTCCTGGCGCCCTGACTCCTGTTGCAATCAGTCAGTGTGGCTTTTACCTGGGTGCTTCGTTTGGGTTCTGTATCGAGGGTTTCCAGGGTTCCTGGAGCAGACGCTTCAGGATCAGCGACCGACCCTGTTTGATACAACAGGGTTCTATAGAACAGGCTTCCAACCACCACAATGACCACAGCCGCAATCAAGGCGGTGAGCTTTTGATTTGTCATCGGAACGGAGCACTATGACGGCAGCTGAATTTTCCTAATCGTCTGCAGCCGTCTGGCCTGGCAATTCGTTTGTGTCCAGTTCCTTGATCTTCGGACTGCGCCTTCGACGGGTCTTCGCAGGAATCATGCCTCGCATCACTTCCAGCTTGCCGTAACAAAGCAGCTTGTCTCCGGCCTCGAGCACCCTGGTCGCTTTGGGATTCGGTATGACTTTTGGACCACGATATAACGTCAACACGTTGATATCCTGTTCCGCCAGGTCGGTTTCCTTGATACTCATGCCGAGGTACTTGGAGCCCTCCGGCAGATACAACTCGCTGACGCCATAGCCTTTACTGACCGTTAACCTCTGCCTGACGTCGATTTCAGGAAAGTCGACCTGTGCTGCAATGTAATCAATCACCGCGCCTGCGACGTCAAGACCCGTAGAGGTCTCGATGCCTTCCAGGCCCGGAGAGGAATTGACTTCCATCACCTGGGGACCATCCTTGCCTTCGAGCATATCGACACCCGCGACACTCAAGCCCAGTATCTGCGTGCACCGAATCGCTGTCTGTACATAGGCTTCATCGAGTTCGACGGGTTCAGCCACGCCACCCCGATGAACATTACTTCTGAATTCCTGACCCTGGGCTACCCTGCGCATTGCCGCGACAACCTGGTCACCCACCACAAAAGCCCGAATATCCTTGCCTTTGCTTTCAGCGACAAATTTCTGGATCAGGACATTTTGTTTCTGGCTCTGCAGGAGTTCGATAATCGATTCCGCCTGCCTGACAGTCTCAGCCAGCAAAACGCCAATCCCCTGGGTACCTTCGATCAGCTTGATGACGACCGGCGCGCCCCCTACTCTCTCGATTGCAGGCAGGACATCATTCTTATCTCGAACAAACGTTGTCCTGGGTATACCAATATTGTGACGACTCAGAATCTGCATACTGCGAAGTTTGTCTCGCGAGTTCAAAATACCATGAGCTGTATTGGCGCAGAACACATCCATTTCCTGGAACTGCCGGACAACGGCTGTACCAAAATAAGTGATGGAAGCGCCAATTCGCGGTAGCACCGCATCATAGTGGCTAAGCTGTTTCTGTTTGAAATACAGGTCTGGTGTCCCACGCTCCAGGTCTATTGCGAACTTAAGCGTGTCCAGCACCTTGGCATCATGCCCTCTGCTGACAGCGGCTTCCTTTAATCGCCGGGTGCTATAAGCCTTCAAGCTTCTGGATAAAATTGCGAGTTTCATTTTGTACCTGCCTTGAGGAGATCTTCGTAGCCACGGGTTTTCATCCTGCCGTGAACATAGGATTTATTGACATCAACCAGCATTTTACCTGCCTGGATTGCGCGCCGCCCCAACAACATGGGAAATATCATGTCATCCCGGCTGGTTAGTGTGAATTCCGTGGTGAGTTCAAGCGATCCAAGCACAATACGAGTGCTGATCACGTAGCGCTCTTCCGAGTGGCCACCGGAATCGCGGACAACTCTTTTGTCCACGACGGGTGCCCGACATTCAATAATGGTTTTTTTCCTTTTCCTGAGCGGATGGATTTTGAAAACGACAATTTCTCCGCCTTCAGTCTGCTCAGTACTCACTTCAAATGCATGCAATGAGGACGTTTTTGCCCCGGTATCTACTTTGGCTTTAATGCCAGGAATTCCCAGCTCAGGGAACCTTATCCATTCCCTCCAACCCACTACTTCCACGATTCAATATCTCACTCAATCACAAACGCCCCGGAGGATACCCGCTAAGCGAACCCGGAACCACCACTGATTCATCCGCAATAGTGACTATACAATAGGCGGTTCGTCAAACTCTGACCGGGCGGTCACTTCGGACATGACTTCCTCAACCCTGTCTATTTGCTCTGCGACAAAATCATGTGGCTCTTCGAATGTCGCAATATGGAACAGGGCCTCGCCTTCAGTGACCAGCGGCAGGTTCGATCGACCTATGATGATGCCACTGGAGGTCGCTTCAACCGGTGTTTCCGTTTCACCGAGAGGATCGCCAATAAACCCCAGCTTGTCGCCCTTGTTAACCTCTGTGCCCAGCCGGGTGACGGAGCGATGAATACCACTCTGAGGTGCCCGCACCCAGCGTGAACCCTGCGATATGGTTGGTTCTTTCAGCCGGGCATCGCTCTTTGGCGGCGCCTTTCGTTGCCGGGTTCGGAGCATACCAAGCGATCTCATGACCCGGAGCACGCCACGAACACCTGCCCTTATTGCCGTCTCATCAAACCGAAGCGCTTCGCCAGCTTCGTAAACGATCATCTTTACCCCTATGTCAGCCGCAGCATTTCGAATGGATCCTTCAATGAGCTGACTGTTGACGATAACCGGCATCCCAAACGCTTTCGCCATTTTCTCAACCTCCGGGTCACTGGTATCGGCCCGAATCTGAGGGAGGTTTTCCCGATTAATCGCCGCTGTATGCAGGTCTATACCATGAGAACACGGTTCCACAATCTGGGTCAGAAACAGATTCGCCATTCTCGAGGCAATGGACCCTTTTTCAGAACCCGGAAAGCTTCTGTTGAGGTCCCTTCGGTCAGGCAGGTAGCGGGACTGGTTTAAAAAGCCGAAGATATTCACCACCGGTGCAGCTACAAGCGTACCCTTTATTCGCTGGACCTGCCTGGACATCAGGACCCGTCGAATAATTTCGACACCCATAATCTCATCGCCGTGAACGGAGCCGGAGACAAATAGCACCGGGCCGTCCATTCGACCATTGATGACATGAATGGGTGTGGTCAGGTCGTTATGAACATAAAGATCGGGGACTCGCAGATCGAAGGAAAACCGACTACCGGCGGCCACTTCATGCCCACAGATTTCAAAAGGGGGCTTTTTTGATTTTTTTCCGGGCATTGGAGCACCTAGTCCTTGATTGATTGTGGCTTCACGCCACCAACAGATAAAAGTGACTCAACACAGTCACGTAAAGATTCCTCAAAAGGCCGAAACTCCACACCGGTTACGGCCTGGATGCGTTCATTCCGGCAGTCACAGCCCATCCAGATCGAGCGATACTTCGCTTCCCGCATCTGGATCTTTTCAGGATGTATTTCAACCGGTTCAGTGACCTCAAAGGCAAGCTCAGGAAGCACTTCGTCTATTTCTGCACAGACGTCAGAAACGTCAATTGCATCAGTAGACCAGGCAATAAACCGTTCGCCATTATCAACCTCGGTACTTTCCAGCAGGCCGATATGACAATCAGCATCATCCCTGACATCGACCGGGAACCAGGGTCGATATACCCAGTTTTGATTGTACTCTCCCAGCAGCATCTTCTCGATTTCATGTTGCCAGGGGCCAACATCTTTCTGGTGCCGGGAAAGGATTGGACCCACATTATCTGACGGACAACAGGTGATTGCGTCCCACCGCCCACTAATCTCAGCCGCTTCCGAAAACGCATTCTCGGCAATGATCTTGCCCATGGAATAGCCCTGGCTTTTTGCGGTCCTGCGCGGATTGGAATCATCGGGATACCTGTCTTCATAAATAACAGGTCGTCGAACCAATTCATCCAGGTCCATTTCGGAGATCACCGCAGCAAGGCTTGAAGTGACAACCACCCTGGTGACCGTCTCTGAAAGGTTGATCGAATTGACCATATGCTGACAGACCCGCTCGATATACTCGTGATCTGTGTAATCGCTGACATGAGAGACATGCGCCACCCCATGACATCCCTTAAAGATATCATCGAAGCAGCCATCGGTATTAAGGTCCGCTGCGTGCAACGTCAGACGACCCGACGCAAACCCCGGCATCTGCCTGAGGAACCCGACTTTCTCTTCGTTGCTGACGTCACGAACACACGCTTTTACCCGGTAACCACGCTCAAGCAGTCTGCGGGTAACCCAACCGCCGATAAAGCCGGCAGCACCGGTAACGGCAACGGTTGCGCCTCTTGGAATGGGTGACATGTTAAGAACCTCTATGCAGGAAAAATCCGGAGGACAGAAGTTATATTGAATTTGAGTTCATAGCTATGAGAATCCAGAAAACTAGTGACCGCCGGCGGCATCACCCCAGATCTCGTTTAGCCGGCGATCCCGACCACACCCCGTTCGGTAAAACCGATAACGTATCGGATTCTTCCTGTAGTAATCCTGGTGTGCCTCTTCAACCGGCCAGAATTTGGAGACCGGCAATAGTTCTGTCACCACAAGGTCAGTCTCGAACTGCTTTACCACCGCCACCCTCGATGCTTCTGCCTGGGATCGCTGCTCGTCAGTGGCAAAAATCGCACTGCGATAGCTGGGCCCCTTGTCACAAAATTGCCCTCGGTCATCGAACGGGTCGATGTTGTGCCAGAACACATCCAGTAATTGTTCGTAGCTGACCTTAGCAGGATCATAGGTAACCTTCACTGCCTCAAAATGGCCACGATGATTGCCGTTATAACTGGGGTTTTTCAGCTTTCCACCGGTGAACCCGGATACGGCGTCAGTCACACCTTCGATATCCTGGTAGGCCGCTTCGACGCACCAGAAACAGCCGCCGGCGAAAACCGCGGTATCAGCCTGCACGCCGCCTGTCAGCAGCAAAGCAAACCATACTATTACCTGAGCTTTTAACCTGTTCAATTTGTTGATCAACCTTTTCCCATGTAGATGACTATGACGAACTATTGCCGAAAGTGTTACAGCTACGGCCGGAAAATTCGCATAATAGTCTCTTCAGGCGACAGAATGAGATGCACTATGACAGCTATCAGAAAACCCAGAATTGCGATTAACGGATTTGGACGCATTGGCAGGACTATCACCAGAATCGCCAAGTTGCGTAACCACTACGATGTGGTTGCCGTCAACGATATCGCGAGCCCGGAGCAACTGGCCTACGCATTTAAGTATGACAGCATCCACGGCATTTACCCGGGAGAGGTTAAGCTGAACGGGAACGTGATGGAAATTGACGGCGACCCGTTTGACGTCCTCAGCGAACCGGACCCTGCGAAACTACCCTGGAAAAAATACCAGGTCGATTACGTGGTTGAGGCAAGCGGTCGTTTCAAAAAAGTGTCAGAGCTCGAACAACATATCAGCGCCGGTGCGCGAAGGGTCATCGTTACGGTACCGACCAAAGACGATCTGCCCAGCACCATAGTCATGGGCGTAAACGATCATGTCGTCACACAGGAATCCACCATTATTTCAAACGCCAGCTGCACAACAAACTGCGCAGCCCCCATTGCAAAAGTGTTGCATGAAGCATTCGGCATCAAACGCGGTCTGTTGACCACCGTGCACGCCTATACGTCTGACCAGCGATTGATCGACTCACCTCACGATGACATGCGCCGGTCACGAAACGCCGCAACCAACATTGTCCCAACGTCTACAGGCGCAGCACGCGCCATTGGAAAAGTCCTGCCGGAACTTGAAGGAAAGCTGGATGGTCTTGCCATGCGCGTCCCTGTTCCTGACGGATCATTAGTCGATCTGACCGTGGAGCTGGACTCGCAAGCTACCGTCGAAGCGATCAACCAGGCGATGAAGTCTGCATCTGAAGGAAGCCTGAAAGGCATTCTCGAGTATTGTGACGTGCCAATCGTGTCATCCGATATTATCGGAAACAGCCATTCCTCCATCTTCGACCCGGCGCTCACGCTGATCATCGATGGCAACTTCGCCAAGGTGGTCAGCTGGTACGATAACGAATGGGGTTATAGTTCCAGGGTTGAAGAACTCATCGCAAGGCTGGCGGTGATGGACGCCGGGTAACGGTTTCCACCCGAGGCTGAGCTGCCGAGTTCACTGGTGACCTCCACATCAGTCACACTGACATGGCCCGATGCCACGGTCTCTGGACTCTCGTCTGCCTCAACGGGCTCAAGGCAGCGGAACACCATGGCTGAAACCGTTGCGGCCACATACTCTGCGTCTTCTTTTCGGGTTACGAGATGATTCGCCTTATCCAGACCGTTTCTCCACTTCGTTTATGGACACTGTCGCATCTACAGGTGAGTGACAAACAAGCAGCGCTTTTCTTAATATAGAGAGTAGGGCTTGTCATCAGCCGGTAAAAATCTTTACAATATTGGTACCCAACCGGATACCGACAATTGCCAGATCCCATGGATGAGCAAAAAAAACGTTACTCCAAGCGCGTCGCGCATCTCCTCAAGGATGCTCGTAGCCGGGCTGGCCTATCGTCGAGGGAGCTTGCGAAGCGCGTTGGCAGTTCACATTCCACCATTCTTGCCTACGAGGCGGGAAGAAAAGTGCCGGTCACCACAACGCTGATGCGGTTGGTTCATGCCTGTGGATTCTCGCTCGATTTTCATCTTTCACCCAGGATGCGCGGAGAAGAATCCTACCCCAAGGGCATTGAACTGGAAGAAGTGCTCAATCTGGCGGGGGAGTTTCCGTCGAGATTCTCGGCCAAGCCTGACAGCGCCGATATTTCCAAATCAAGATGACTAAGTCCCGCCAGGTAACCAGAACATGATTACCATCAGCGAAAAGATTGTACGATTACACGAGGCGTTGGAGGCGGGTGATATTCCGCACGCCTTCGGAGGTGCGCTTGCCCTGGCCTGGTGTACAAAAAGGGCAAGGGGCACTGTGGATATCGATATGAATATCTTTACCGACGTTGACCATGCCGCTTCAGTGTTGGCAGCACTTCCGAAAGAGGTCACCTGGCAGGAATCTGACCTGGCGACTGTCCGCGCTGAAGGCCAGGTCCGTCTCTGGTGGGACAATACCCCCATCGACATTTTTCTCAATACCATGAAGCTGCATGAACAGATGGCGTTACGATGCCGATGGGAAACATTTGCTGAAGTATCCGTACCCTTTCTGTCCTGCCGTGACCTTGCAGTATTGAAGGTCTTTTTTGACCGAACAAAAGACTGGGCCGATCTCGAAGCCATGCACGAGGCAGGAACACTGAATATCCCGAACGTGACGGCAACGATCATAGAGTACCTGGGTGCCGATGATACCCGGGTGACCAAACTCACTGAACTCGCGAGCGCTGAATAACGGACAGCGTGACCCACGGGGCTCAACCGTTTAAGATGCGCTCCTCACAAAATGAGTCAGCCTTCGTTAACAAGACCTGACCTCACCACATCAGGACCCTACAATCGAACCAGACTCACCTACCGCGCTGTACGAAAGATCTCGCCGCACATTACTCACCTCCCTGGTTATTATGGGGATGGGGTTTTCCGTGCTGTTTCCTGTACTTGCGCCCCTCGGTCGTGAACTCGGGCTGCAGGACTTTCAGATCACGAGCATCATTTCCATCTCGTCGCTGGCAGTATTTCTCTCTTCTCCACTCTGGGGAAGGCTAAGCGACCGACTTGGCCGGCGGCGCGTCATGCTGATCGGCGTGTTCGGGTTTTCCCTGGGGACGATTGTCTTCAACACGGTGCTTAACCTTGGCCTGTCTGGCTGGTTGCTGGGCACGCCACTGTTTATCTGCCTGATTGTTGCCCGCGTGACACACGCAAGCATTATGTCCGCGGGAATGCCCGCGGCGACCGCCTATATGGCGGACATCACAGATGTTACCAACAGAACAAAGGGAATGGGCGCCGCCGGTGCCGCCAATAACATCGGCTCTATTCTCGGTCCGGCGCTCGCCGGCCTGGCGGTCATCTCGCTGCTTGCGCCGTTATGGACAATCGCCTTCTTTGCGTTCCTGAACGGTCTGTTTCTCCTCAAGTTCCTGCCCGAATCGCCCCACAACCCGGGGGAGCACCGACCGGCCAGGCGACTCCGGTACACGGACCCGAGAATACTGCCCTTCGTCATTGTGGGCGTTTGCATGTTCACCGGATTTGCACTCGTTCAGCAGACAATGGGTTTCAGGTTTCAGGACGTCCTGGGTCTTGGTCCCGGCGAAACTGCCCAGACCTTTGGCGTTGCCATGATGTGCGCCGGCGCAGCCTCATTGTTTGCACAGGCTGTCATCGTCCAAAGACTCGATATCAAACCTTTCACCCTGCTAAGACTCGCCATGCCCGTGTTAGTCATTGCCTTCACGATGATGACGTTCGTTGAAACACGCGCGCTGCTCACCCTTGCCATGACCTTCCTCGGATTCGGCATGGGACTGGCGGGGCCGGGATTCATGTCAGGTGCATCGCTTGCTGTGTCCCCTGCAGAACAGGGATCGGTTGCCGGGGTTGCAGGGTCCTGCGGGCCACTTGGCTTTACCATCGGCCCCTTTATCGGTGGCCTGATGTACCAATATAATCCAACTATTCCCTACGCTTTCGCTGCGGGCATGTATGTTGTTTTGTTTATCGCAATGTTCTGGCTTGGAAAACGGGTGAGCGTTCACGCCGACTGATATCTGCCCGTCAATTGAAAGGAGACATCATGGACAAGAAAAAGCCTGCAAGACGCGCCACCAGCCTGACCGAATTGCGAGAGATCACCAAACCACTGTTTTCAGCCGAAGGCTATGAGAAAGGGTTGAAGCTGACACTACGCCCGACGGATGTCGTGATTACGCCTTTCAGTAAAAGCGGCACGACCTGGACCCAGCAGATAGTCCACACATTGCGAACCCGTGGTGACATGGACTTTGATGATATCTCCAGGGTTGTACCGTGGATCGAGACCAGCATCTCACTGGGTCTGGACCTGGACAGCGAACAGCGAGCTGAACCTCGCGCCTTCAAAAGCCATTTGAGTGCAGACCTGGTCCCCAGGGGTGGGCGCTACATTAATGTCGTCCGCAACTTCGGGGACGTCGCAGTTTCCCTGTACAAGTTCAATGAAGGTTGGTTTCTCGAACCCGGTTGTGTGCCTATTGACGAATTCACCCAGGCGCAATTGTTGCGGGATGATGGCTACTTCAGGCATCTCCTTTCCTGGTGGCCCAGACGTAACGACCCGGATGTCCTGTTTCTGGCCTACGAGTTAATGCACCAAGACACGGCTGAAACAATCAAACGAATCGCTTCGTTCATCGGTATCGCCCTGGATGACGAACTGCTTGCACTCACGTTGGAACACGCCTCTCTTCCATTTATGCTGAAGTACAAAGATCGCTTCGATGATGCATTGATGCGGAAAATGAGTGAAAAGGTTTCCAACCTGCCGCCTGGCAGTGACAGCGCGAAAGTACGCGCTGGAAAAGTTGGCTCTCGAGCGGTCCTGAGTGAAGAAACTCTCGCCATGATCGACAAGACCTGGCGAGAGCAGGTAACGCCGGTACTGGGATTCAACAACTACGAAGAGCTGCTGGCTGCCCTGTCATTGTAACAAGCCCGCTTTGTCGTCTTTAAAGCTGACCCGGAGCTTGATGCGCCCGGTAGGCTGGTGAGATAACATCGCACAATGATTGATCAAATCCAACCAAAGACCGTTTTTGCGAACGGACCCGTTTAGTGGACAGTATTCTCACCGACTGGCTTGCGCTGCTTTGCAAAATGCTGCCGGGTGTAAAAGGCGCAGCGGCGTTCCAAACCCGGGAAGACGCGCGCATTATCGGCTGGCCCGCGACAGAGCCAATTTCTCAACCGCTGCTTGACGCTGCCAGGCTGGCTGAATCACAGCAATCCTCATTGGTGATCAATCAGGACGCTGGCCAGGTTTTCGCCCAACCCATTACGGTTTCAGGCAAGCCATTCGGTGCTATCGCCATACTGGTGGAAACCAGCAACAACCAACAGGCAGCAATCAGGCATTTAATTGACTGGGGTGGCTCCTGGCTGGAATTCCTGCTGCGCCACCATGCTCATACAAACACCATCGATGAACTCAACATTCTATCTGTCCTGAAATCGCTGACGAGTCTTGAAAGGGGTGTGACTGAAAAGTCACTCGTGACTCAATTAGCCGATCTGTTTTCGGCAGATCGTGTCAGCCTCGGGTTCGTTACCCGTCACGGGATAGAACTCGCCGCCATATCCCATCGCCCGACTTTCGATGGTCGAATAAATCTGGCGGGCATGATCCAGTCGGCCATGCTGGAAGCCGTGGTGGCCAGCAGCATGGAGTTGTCAGTGACCGCTGAAGGCGTTGAGACTGAAGAGCAGGCCAAGTACCTGGCTGAACAAGGCTGCGATCTGTTGCAGGGCTATCTCTTCAGCAGGCCAATAGAGTTCAAGGACATCCAGGCTTTCTGCAACAAGAGCACCATGAGAGATTCATGAGCGGTCTGTCATAACACTTACCAGGGCGCAAGGCCCTGTCACGCTCTGAGCTCTGAGGTGTAGGACAGTATTATTCGGACTATCACGCCGATGCCAATGACTGTTAACAGAAAGTTAAAGAACCCGCCTATCCCGGGCAGATTAACCACCAGCATAATCACCAGCAACCCGGCGAACAGTGTGAACGGCATACTGTCACGCTTGTCAGTACTACTCAGAACCAACTGCCCGATAAACGGCGCGATGACAATCTTTGCAAAGTAAATCATCATGATCCAGGCAATGAAACCAAAGACCGTGAACGGTATGCCGACTACCGTTAAACCCACCAGCAGAGCGATCACCGGCAAACTAATGAATGTCACCAGTCCGATTCCTGCAGTGGCGACACCCTCTATTCCACCTTCTATCTGCGCGCGACGGAACACAGGGATCATCCAAAGCAGAACCAACCCTATAAGAAAAGCACTCACCAGGCGCACTGACTGTTGCAGGTAAAACTCACCGCTCGCATACCTGTTGCTGCTCTCGAAGTCTTTTGGCAACGCAAGGTTTTCTATCTCTCCGAGAACAACCGCGGAATCAGATAGCTGCAGCGCTTCATCATTGTCGGTATGGAGGCGGACACTGCCTTCAACCCTCGCGTCATCCAGAAGGCTCAACCAGTGGCTATAAGCCTCCACGTCTTCGCCAACATAGCCGCTCAGTTCGGTCGTTTCTGCGGCGGCATAAAGGTCTTTGCCCACGCGCCCGGCCACCGTGATAAGTTCACTTGCCAGCATCGCATTACGATTCACCGCTGACGCTTCATCCACATTAATACGACTCGCCGCAGCCCAGAGTTCGCCGCCGACCTGGGTTGCTATCAGGTCCACTGAATCCGCGCCAGTGACAATCGACCCACCGATCTTTCCCTCAATCATGATCGTCCGCCCGAACGTCACAAGGTTGCCAGACACATCGCCATTAACCACGATGCGCCTGCCAACGGCGATCAAATCGCCGTCTATATCTGCATCGACAATCACGGTATCTGACGCAACAACCAGCGTATCGTTAATTATCTCCGAGGCAGGAATGTTGACCATATTTTCATCCCTTCGAAATTCCAGCGCCTGCGCTGGTGCAGGTACCAATGTGACCACGCCCAGCAGCGCAATGACGGAGAGCATTTCCATGCCCCTCGCCTTCCTGTAGGTATATGCAGCCCAGCAAAGCATCACAAACAGCGCCAATACGACGTAAATAAGGTAGGAATCAAACATAGTGCCTCCTTCAAGAGAAAAATATAAAGCAACATCAACGAGCACCTCGTAGGCGTCGGGAATGGGTAATGAAAACCAGGACAGCGCGCTCATGATGAGTTCACCGAACAACGTCTTCCAAAGAAACTGCGCCAGCCAAAGCACAACACCGGTTATCATGTTGGCCAACGCAAACTCGCGCAGCCCGATCGGCTTTGTGAATTTGGGAACGACAATTTCTGGCACAAGGGACAGGTCTTCCACCTGAAGAGCTTGTGATATCCGGCGCTTTTCCTGTACATATTCCGCAATCAGCTTTCTGCAGTCGGGACATTCATCAATATGACTGCGCAACGTCTCGGCTTCCTGAAGCGGCAGCGCTTCGTCCACGTATACAGAGCACTGCAGTGCTGTTAAATGAATCATGGTTGAAACTCCACATCCGCCCGGGTCAACGCACCGCGAAGTTGCTGTTTTGCACGCAGCAGCAAAACACCAACATGGTTCCGGCTAATGTCAAGATCTACCGCAATCTCGTCGTAGGAACGTTCATTGAAGTAAGCGAGAACCAGTGGAATTCGGTACCTGTCCGGGAGTTCTGCGATGGCCGCCACCAGGGCATCGGCATTTTCGGCATCAATCAAAAGGGTCGCTGCTTCCGTGTCACCAGATTCCAGTAGCGCCAGCTCTGACGCTTCCTCACCAAATAGTTGGAGCCGTTTGTTTCCCTGCCTCAGAACATCGATGCAATGATGATTCGCGATGGACGCGAT
>Ga0222633_1000638_pt1 | contig 28153 bp, 25 predicted proteins | sample AntAcemetageno48_FD_179816 | JGI IMG/M metagenome (GOLD analysis project Ga0222633, IMG submission 179816) | Saline water microbial communities from Ace Lake, Antarctica - #48 | ecosystem: Environmental > Aquatic > Non-marine Saline and Alkaline > Saline | place: Antarctica: Ace Lake | collected...
CGCTTACGCCAACCTCGCCGGTTCAAATATGATGGAGGTTGATTTCTCCGGCAGCCGAATGAGTCATGCACAACTCGATGGTGCCAACCTGACAGCGGCCATTCTTGTGGACTGCGAACTTCACAATATTGAAGCTGCCCGGGTAACACTTAAACACGCGGACCTGCGGGGCGCGACGCTGTCAGGATTAGATGTCAGGGACATCGATATGACGGGCGTCAAAATTAACCTCGAACAGGCCGCAACACTTCTTGAGGAACTCGGTATAGAAGTTACCTGATTTCCAGGAGTTCGATTTCAAATACCAGCAGGCTATTGGGTGGAATCCGACCAACAGAACCTGCACCGTAGGCCAGGTCTGGATGCAGGTATAACCTGAATTTATCACCAACGCCCATAAGCTGAAGTCCCTCTGTCCAGCCAGTAATGACCTGCTGCAGCCCGAATTCAGCTGGATCGTCTCCTGACTGGTCAAATACGTTACCGTCGATAAAGCTGCCAACATAGTTCACGACAACGCGACTGCTGACCGTGGGTCGCTTACCTCCTGCATCAACAAGCACCTCGTACTGCAGTCCTGTAGGGGTCGTCCTGACTTCTTCTCGCTTGGCATTTTCCGTCAGGAAAGCCTCAGCGTTCGCGAGATTAATCTCGCTCTGTGCCAGGGCAACCTTTTCCTGCGCGTCCTGCGCTGCCTTCTTGGCGTCCTGGGTCCTTAGCTGTCTCGCACGGACTTCCGCATAAACCTTCTCTCGCTTATCGCCATCCAGCGCCGGGGGATTGTCCGCCAGCGAATCCTTTAATCCCTCTAACAGGCTCTCAACGTCTACGTCTGAGCTGCCACCGTCTCTGAGCATATTTCCGAAGGAGTAGCCGTAAAAATACCCCATATCCCGTTCCAGGGTGCTGCCAACCGGTGCGGCCTCCTCTGCGCCATGTGCTACGCAAGAAAAAGCGACAAGGAACACCGATAACATATTGAAATAAATGACTTTTTTCATATTAAAGCTGACTCTTCGAGCTTGAAAGAAGGCGGAATTATGCCACAAACATTGAAAGGCAGTCTCCCATTGGGGGTTTTATCAGGAAAACACGGCACATCAACCTCTAACCGCTTGATACCACGCGCGTTTGGCCTCTAAACTGCAGCGGAGTAGTCGACTAAACGCGCGCTCGCTCCGCTGAAGTGTGTGAACTAAACCACCTGTTCTGCACACTAAGTCTTAACCGTCTTGCGTGTTGTGAATTTTATAAGAGCTGTAATTAATGAAAAACCTATCAACGTTGTTTCTGGCTGCTGCCATTACCTCAGCCATTATTGCCACACCATCACTGGCAACTGTCAATGAAGCAGGTACCGAGGCATTAGAGGCATTGGTGCCCTTACCCGTCCATACGACCACTACCCAGAACATTGTCGATGCCCTGTCATCTCGCCATTACGTAGCAGCTGCACTGAATGATGATCTGTCATCAAGAATATTCGATACCTACATAGAAGACCTGGATCCAAGTCGAAGTTATTTCCTGCAGAGCGATATCGATGAATTCGAGCAGTATCGCTATAAAATGGATGACGCTCTTAAGCGCGGCAACCTGTCCCCCGCGTTTGATATCTTCAATCGGTACCACCAGCGCGTCATTACCCGGTTCGAGAAGGTGTTAACAATGCTTGACGCAGGTGTCGACAAGTTCGATTTTACGAAACCGGAAGATCTGCTTATTGACAGAAAAAATTCTCCCTGGGCAGAGACAGAGTCGCAACTGGATGACCTCTGGCGCAAAAGAGTCAAGGATGCCGTCCTTAATCTCAGATTGACCGACAAAGAACCAGAAAAGATTCAGGAGTTATTGCACAAAAGATTTTCAAATCGCCTGACACGCTCCAGGCAAACGAACAACGAAGACGTGTACCAGCTCTATATGAATTCGTTCACCAAGACCTATGACCCACACACACAGTATTTTTCACCCAGAACCTCGGAAAATTTCAACATCAATATGAGCCTGTCCCTTGAAGGTATCGGCGCAGTGCTTCAACTGGAGGACGAGTACACCAAAGTCGTTTCTCTGGTCACCGCTGGTCCGGCTGATAAAGCCGGCGTGATCAAACCCAATGACAAGATCGTCGCAGTTGGTCAAGGCAAGGATGGCGACATGATTGACGTCATTGGCTGGCGCCTGGACGAAGTTGTCCAGCTCATCCGCGGTCCCAAGGATACTATTGTCCGATTGGATATCATCGCCGCCAGCGACGGTGATGCAAAACCAAAGATCATCAGCATTGTACGAAACAAGGTTGAGCTGGAAGAGCAAAGCGCCCACGCAAAGGTCATTGAAATAGAAGAGTTTGGCGCCCAGCACAAAATAGGTGTCGTTTCTATTCCGACGTTTTACATCGATTTTCAGGCGCTTCAGAAAGGTGATCGCAACTACAAAAGTACCACCAGGGATGTGAAGAAACTAATTCGTGATCTGCAGGACCAGGACGTAGATGGCATTGTAATTGACCTTCGAGATAATGGTGGCGGCTCCCTGCAGGAAGCCAAGTTGCTGACCGGTCTGTTCATTGACCGTGGACCTACTGTACAGATACGAAGCAAAAGCAATCGTGTGGATATCCTTGACGACCGAGATATCAGCATCGTTTACGATGGTCCACTCGCTGTTCTTGTTAACCGGCTGAGTGCTTCTGCATCAGAGATTTTCGCCGGTGCTATTCAGGATTACGAACGCGGCATCATTATCGGTAGTCAGACCTTTGGTAAAGGTACGGTGCAATCCTTACTGCCATTGAACAGAGGGCAGTTAAAACTCACCCAGGCAAAGTTTTATCGAATTTCCGGAGAAAGCACTCAGGAGAAGGGCATCATTCCGGACATTGAATACCCTTCAAGCTACGACCCTGAATCCATTGGCGAGAGCACGCTGGACGCCCCCCTGCCCTGGGACAAAATTACCGCAACAAACTATCGTCGGAAACACTCCATCAATCACCTGGTACCGGCATTGAAATCTTTACACGATGAACGTGTCGCAGATAACGCCGACTTTAACTACCTGAAAGAAGCATTCGCCTATCGAAAAGCGCGTAACGAAGACAACACCGTCAGCCTTAACGAGGCACAAAGGCTGCAGGAAAAGTCTGATCGCGAGGGTTTCTGGCTGGGGCTGGAGAATAAGAAACGACTGGCGCTTGGACAGAATGCGATTGCCAGCCTGGATGAACTGAATGAAAAAGAACCGACCGTTGCCAGTATCGATTCGCCTGATGCTGCTGGTGCTGCCATTGTTCCCGAGAACAGCAATGGTGAAACAACAGAGCCAGTACCCGGTAGCGAAATGGCGGGTTCAGACCCTGCAATCCCTGTTATAGACGCAGCGACTGCTGGTGACGAACACGGCGAGGAAAACAAAACGCCGGATCCCTATCTTGTCGAGACAGGTCACATCCTGCTTGACCTGATCAGCCTGGAAGAAAGAACTGCCGCAGAGCTTCGTCAGTCTCACGGCAGCTAGCGCCAGGGTTATTGGGATAAATGTTTTTCCACTACATCGAAGGCGTGTTGGATCTCCTTAAAGCGTTCCTCGGCCAAGAGTGCCATCTCTGGCGCCACGCCATTCGCCTGAACCCTGTCAGGATGGTACTCCATCGCTAAACGACGATATTTCTTTTTAATATCCCTTAAAGCTTCTCCATGATTCGCGCCCAATAATGCGTAGCATTTATCCAGGTCGTTGGTGCTCGAATAGCGCGCCTTGATTTGCTGGTATTCCTGCCTGATCCCAAAAATATCCACCGCCTGTTCTATCAACCGATCTTCAGCAGGATGCAGTACCCCGTCGGCGTGTGAAATGCGAAGCAGAAGATCAACCAGTGAAGCAAGCACCTCTGGATGGTCATGGAAGGCTTCATAAAACTGCCGTGCATAATCTTCAAAAGTCTCACTGGAATCTTTCCCGGCATTAAATATTTTGATCGCGAACTGGCGAGCCTGTGGCGGCAGGCGCAGGCTCTCAGCTATCACCTGCTCAACCACTTCGATTTCCTCTGGTGTAACCTGTCCATCCGCCTTGCTCAGTTTGCCAAGCATCGAAAAGGTCGCCACGAAAAAGATCCCATGACGTTCCTCGTCTTCCTTCAGGAACTTGCCGCCGTCCATCGTATGGTGACCAAGAACGGCGCCCAGAATGGCACCGATAGGACCACCTACCATAAACCCGATACCACCGCCGAGTATCTTACCCATCCAGCTCATACGCGTTGCTCCAGTGAACCTGTGAACTGCACGATCAAGTCAATCAACCGTGAGACCAGCCCCAACGGCAGGTCATGGCCCATTCCTTCTATGACTTCAAGACGCGCGCTGGGTATTGTCTCTGCTGTGTCTTTGCCTGCCGCCAGTGGAATCAAGGGGTCGTCCGCGCCATGAATCACCATGGTGGGTACGGTAATCGACTCCAGCAATGCAATCCTGCTACCACCGGCAACCATCGCTGCCATCTGACGCACCACACCATCCGGTGTGTAGTTTCTTTTGTGGCGGTTCCTGGCAATCTTGTCTCTTTCCATTTCTGTTAAGGGATATCCGGGAGACCCACAAACCCTTAACCCTTCTGCGGTTGCAGCGATGATTTCTTCATCTCCGGCGTCTGGACCGGTTTTTTTCACCAGCGTCGCAGCCGCTTCTGGCGTTGCTGCAGGCAACCCTTTCCGCGAGGAACTCGACATCACTGAGAAGAAACTAAGAAGGCGGTCGCCGTGGGTCGCGGCAAGTACCTGGCCAATCATTCCGCCCATGGAAATCGCAAACAGGTGGGCACGATCTATACCAAGGCTATCCATCAACCCGACGATGTCATCCTCCATATCGTGGATCGTATAAGGTGCAATTTCCGTCTTTTTGGCGACGTTACCAATATCAGGCAAACCTGAAAATTTCTGGCTTAAGCCAACATCCCGGTTATCAAAAATGATCACCCGGAAACCTGCCGACGCCAGCCCAGACAGGAGTGCCTCTGGCCAATCGATAAGTTGAGTACCCAAACCCCTAACCATAATAATGGCTGGACTGTCTGCCCTACCTCGCTCCTCAACTTCAAGCTGGATGCCATTAGCCATAATGCTGGTCATGCAGGCTCACCGCCCATCAAGGCCAGCAATTCACTGGTCTTTTCCTGCATCAGCTCTTCGCTTCCCCTGGATTCTACGTTCAGGCGGACAACGGGTTCTGTATTGGATGAGCGTATATTGAATCGCCACGTATCAAATTCAAAACTGAGTCCATCAGTTTTGTCGACGGCCAGCGCACCTGCACCATAGGTCTTGTCAAACAGCTTCATCAGTGCCGCTGCATCGTCAATCTTGCGATTGATCTCCCCGGATACCGGGTACATCAACATACGTTCGTTCACCAGTTCACTCAGCTTTTTCTGCTTTCTCGACATCAGGTCTATCACGAGCAGCCACGGGATCATGCCACTGTCACAATAAGCAAAATCACGAAAGTAATGATGTGCACTCATTTCGCCGCCATAAATTGCATCTTCTTCCCGCATCTTCTCCTTGATGAAGGCATGGCCTGCTTTGCTCATTATCGCCCTGCCGCCACCGGCGCTGACGACATCAGTGGTGTTCCAGGTCAGTCGAGGGTCATGAACGATTCCTTCACCCGGTGACTTTTCCAAAAACGCCTGTGCCAGCAGGCCAACAATGTAATAGCCTTCAATAAAGCGGCCATTTTCATCAAACAGGAAGCATCGATCGAAATCTCCATCCCACGCTACCCCAAGGTCGGCTCCATTTGCCCTGATAGCATCAACGGTAGGTGCGCGGTTCTCAAGCAAAAGAGGGTTTGGAACACCATTCGGAAAGTTGCCATCCGGTTCAAACTGAATAGGAAACAGCGTAATCGGTAATCTTTCGGCGAGTTCATTCATGACCAACCCAGCGCCCCCGTTTCCCGGATTCGCCACAACCTTCAAAGGCGAGAGACTGGAGACATCGACGTAGGAAAGCAGTCTTTCAATGTAATCCGCACGATGGTCAAGGGTCCTGAGGTTGCCAGGCGCCAAGGGTTCTCCGAACTGGTTAGCCGCCACTAGATCACGAATATCCGTTAATCCCGAATCACTGCTCACGGGTCGCGATCCCGTCCGCACCATCTTCATCCCGTTAAAGTCTTTCGGGTTATGGCTTGCAGTCACGACGATACCACCATCAAAACCATAGTGATCGGTGGCGAAGTAAATCTCCTCTGTGCCACACGTTCCAATAAAAGACACATCGACGCCACTCTCCCTCAACCCCTTGATTAACGCCGCCGTAATCGAGGGGCTGGACAACCGAATGTCGTGCCCTACCACGACATGCTTTGGCTTAATTCTTTGGGTATAGGCACGCCCTATCGCATACGCAATCTCTTCATTTAATTCATCGGGTACTCGCCCACGAACGTCGTACGCTTTAAAACCGGCTACATTAAGCGACACAAAAATTCCTTCTATGGTGGTTTAGCCTTTAGTGATTTTTACAAGCGGAATGATTTGAGGTTTTGGCCAAGCTCTACATCAGTTTTCAACGTCACCAACTGTCTTGATCTAAGTGCGTCTGCACGACTCTCATTCACTTTCTTCAACAGCTTGCTCGCAGGTTGTGCGGACAGGATGCGGTCCAGGGACTGGTACTCGGACAACAGGGTGACCGCTGACTTTGGGCCAATTCCCTGCACACCTTTGACGTTATTGCTCTTGTCCCCCACCAGCGCAAGATAGTCAATATACTGGTCCTGCGTGATGTCGTATCTTTCTTCTACGTAGATCCTGTCACAGCGCTTGTCTGCAAAGTGATCATAAACAATCACCTTATCATTCACTAGTTGCAGGTAGACCTTATCGGTTGAAAGTATAACGACTTCACCATTGTGGACAGAGACGACTGTGGCCAGCGTCGCGATGACATCATCTGCTTCATAGCTGTCGATGCCAAAACTCTGCACACCGAGCTCTGCAAATGCGGAGACGAACTGTGGAAGGTTACCAAGCAGCATCGGCGGTGTTTCAGACCGGTTCGCTTTGTAGGCAGGATAAAGAAGATGCCGCCATGTCTTGTCATGGTCCTCCAGGACAACGGCCGCATGAGTGGGCTGGTGTTCTTTCAGGGCGCGGGTCAGTGAGGACTTTGTAGCCTCAATCACCTGTGCGATATCTTCTTCGGAAACCTCTCTCGATTCACTTTGATGCTTGTCCTTGTGTATTCTCGCCTCATATATCCGACGAATCAGGTTGAAACCATCAACAGCAAGAAAACGAATCGACATTAGAACCCGACCGCGACACCTTCTGCTCGTGGGTCTTTTACCCCGTGCAGCATTCCGTCCTTCATCAGTACCGAATTAGCATCCCCAATTCCCCTACCGTAGGGCCAGGGGAAAAAACCGATGTGTCCCATTTGTTCAAGTGCCTTTAGCGTGTCAGGTGTTAAGGCATATTTCTCATAAATAATACGGTCAGGTTTCCACTGATGGTGGAAACGTGGAAGGCTCACCGCATCATCCAGTGGCATTCCATGATCCACAATATTAAGGATGACCTGAAGCGTTGTCGTAATGATAGTGGAACCACCAGGGGAGCCCGTCACCAGAACCGGCACGCCGTCTTTCGATACGATTGTAGGCGACATGGAACTCAGCATACGTTTTCGCGGTGCGATGGCATTGGCTTCACGACCGATAAGATCAAACTGGTTCGCCGTGTTTGGTTTAATGGAAAAGTCATCCATCTCGTTGTTAAGCAAAATCCCCGTTCCAGGGACCACTATCTTGTTTCCATAAGAGCTATTGAGCGTTGTCGTAAATGAAACCGCGGCACCGGACTTATCGATCACCGAGAAATGCGTGGTCTCCATGCTTTCCTTGCCCGGTGCAGCGCCAGCAAAAATCGCTTCACTGCTTGAAGCCTTATTAACGTCAAAATCACTGAACCGGCTTTTTGCATATTTCTTGTCCACCAACATGTCCAGCGGCACATCATAAAAATCGGAATCTCCCAGATGCTCTGCTCGATCTGCATAAGCACGCCGCTCGGCCTCTATCATCAGATGTATCGCCTCTGAACTGCCCCATCCCATGGACCCCAGATCATAAGGCTCAAGCATGTTGAGCATTTGCAGTACCAACACGGCTGAAGAAGGTGGCCCCATCGTCCAGACGTCATAGCCTCTATAGTTAGTGTGAACAGGTTCCCTGTAGACCGCGCGGTAATTCGCAAGATCTTCGTGAGAAATAATCCCTCCGCTTTTCTGCATTTCCTTGACGATCAGGTCTGCCGTTTCTCCCGAATAAAATCCATCCCTTCCCTTCTCTGAGATGAGCCGCAGGGTTTTTGCCAGGTCAGGCTGTTTCCAGGTATCGCCGGCCTGCAGGGCACGCCCTTCATTCGTGAACTTTTTGGCCGCCGCAGGGTTCTTGAGTAATGAACGACCAGCCGTATTGATGTGTCTTGCCAGGTAGGTATCAAGGACAAAGCCTTCTTCCGCCAGTTTGATCGCAGGTGCCAGGACGTCCTGTCTGGTACTCGTACCATACTTATCAAGAAGACCCAGCAGCCCCTCGACGCTTCCCGGAACGCCGGTTGCCAGCAGAGAGTTTCGGGAGAGGCCTTTTATTTCATCACCCTTCTCATCCAGGTACATGTCACGGTGCGCGGCACCAGGCGCCATTTCCCGATGATCCTGGGTGATAACCCTGCCGTCCTTGAAGTGAATAACCGCGAATCCGCCACCACCAATATTTCCGGCAGACGGATAGGTTACCGACAGCGCGAAGGCCGTCGCGACTGCACCATCTACCGCGTTACCACCCTGCCTCATGATCTCGACACCGACGGCGGACGCCAGGGTCGAGCGTGAAGACACCATCGCGTTCTCACCATAAACGGCTTCTGTACTGGCGGCACCGGCCCAACTGCCTGAAAATACCAGCAGGCATCCAAGAAGAACCCTAAAGAGAATCAATGTGCTCTGGTTCATACATTTACTCGTTATTCAGCTGGCCAAAGTTTAGCATGTTCAACCCATTGATGGCCGCGACTCACCGCGTCCACTCCGCTAAACTCATCCTATGGAACTCACCCAGCGCGACGCCCGAAAGCTCTTCCTCAAGCAACAAGGTTTGCTCCGGGACAACGAGTTTGGTCAGGGAAAAAATGCGACTAACAAGGCAATCCAGCGCCTTTCATACGTCCAGATCGACACTATCTCTGTCATTAATCGTGCCCACGAGCATGTTCTATACAACCGTGTGGGTAACTACAATCCCGCGCATCTTGAGAAGCTGGTCCAGGAACGGGAAATTTTTGAATACTGGAGTCACGCGGCGGCTTTCCTTCCTTTCAAGGATTTCCGGTACTCACTGCCCGTAATGAAGGGATTTCGTGACACAACAAAGTGTGACGCCAGGCTTGCTGCACAGGCGTTGAGCCGAATCCGGACCGAAGGTCCACTACAGTCCCGCGACTTCGAGGATACCAGCGGCAGGAAACGTGGCGGATGGTGGGAACACAAACCAGCGAAAAAGGTTCTGGACCACCTGTTCTTCTCTGGCGAACTGATGGTCACCCGGCGCGAAGGTTTCCAGAAAGTATTCGACCTGACGGAAAATGTTATTCCTCCAACTGTCGATACGTCCGAACCCACTATCGACGAATGGACAAGATTCATCGTGCTCAGCATGGTCCGCGCCCTGGGCATAGCAACCGAGTTCGACATTGGTTATGCCAAGCCCATCATCCGCAGATTATCCAGGATATCCCTTAAAGATCCGCTAAAGGCAGCCATCGCTGCACTCGTGGCTGAAGGCCAGCTACTTGAAGTGCACGTCCAGGGTCGCACCTGCTACACAACAGAACAACTTCTTGGTTTGCTCCCCACGAGATCAACCCGCCAATCCGTCCGACTGTTATCCCCATTCGACAATGTGGTGATCAACCGAAGACGTACTATCGAACTGTTTGACTTCGATTATCTGCTCGAATGCTATGTACCTGCACCGAAGCGCAAGTATGGTTATTTCGCGTTGCCACTGCTGTATGGCGATGCTCTTATCGGGCGGTTAGATGCAAAAGCGCAGCGCAAACACAAACAGCTTCAGGTAAACAACCTTGTGCTTGAACCGCATGTGGCGGTTGAAGACCAACTTATACAGGCACTTGCCACGGGCATTTCCAGGTTCGCCAAAAATCACGATTGCGACTCGTTTTCTTTCCAGCGATCCACCCCGAAGACCCTTATCGCACCTCTTAACGCCGCAGTGGAGAAATTATTATGAACCTAGGCGTATCCAGCGCAGTTTTCCCGATACTGACAAAACTGAAACTGTTCATCCAGGAAGTTGTCATACCCCAGGAGGAAAACTATAACGCCCAGCTATCTGACAACAGATGGCAAGTTCCGGCCGTGATGAAGGCACTCCAGTCTCGCGCAAAAAAAGAAGGCCTGTTCAATTTGTTCATCGAAAAAAATGAGCAGACATTTGACCAGGTGGACTATGCCTATCTCGCGGAACAGATGGGTTACTCTGAAATCGCAGCCGAAGTATTCAATTGCGCAACACCCGACAGCGGCAACATGAAGATTCTTGCCCACTTTGGCAACGACCAGCAGCGAAATGACTATCTTTTACCTCTACTAAAAGGTGAGGTGACGTCCGGGTTCGCGATGACAGAACAGGCCGTGGCATCTTCCGACGCGACGAACATCAACTCACATGCCGAACTCAACAATGGGACCTGGCGACTCAATGGCGAAAAGACCTGGATCGCCGGTGCCGGAGATCCAAGATTCACGTTCCTGATGGTCATGTGTGTCACAGAAGCTGATGCCGCACCGGAACGAAGGCAATCCATCCTGCTGGTACCCCGTGATTCACCGGGCGTTTCCATTACCCGGATGTTGCCGGTCTTTGGTTACGACAACGCCCCACATGGCTACGCCCAGATTCGATTCAAAAACGTAGAACTGCCCGAGGGTTCCCTGGTGGGTTCCCGGGGCCAGGGATTCGAGATCGCCCAGGACCGCATGGGCACAGGGAGGATTCACCAGTGTATGCGTTCTATCGGTGCAGCTGAGCGGGCCCTGCAGCTAATGACTCATCGTGCGAAGAACCGATTCGCCTTTGGCAAGCCGTTGTCAGAACTTGGCGGAAACGTCGATATTATTGCCAATTCAAGAACTGAAATAGAAATGAGCCGTTTGCTGGCGCTTCGTGCCGCCTGGGCACTGCAGCAATACGGACTCGAGAAAGCGCTGTGTGAAATTGCCCAGATGAAGGTCATTGTTCCCAATACGGCGCTGAATGTCATCGACCGCGCCATACAGATGCATGGCGGCACAGGGGTTTCGGCTGATACCCCCCTTGCGCGTATGTGGGCGTCCCATCGAACACTGCGGCTTTCAGACGGACCTGATGAAGTACATCGAGAACTCATTGCCCGTATCGAGTTCGGGCAGGAATCATTGACCTATGTTTGAGTGATACAAGTCATGGTTCATTGCAAAAATTCAGGCCAGACTCGGCATTTGCACTACCTATAACTACCGGAGAACCAATGAACGCGTTTGAGTTAACCAAAGATCATCTGCTGGCGGGATTAAAGTCTGGAGAAGACGAAGGCATTGACGGGCCGGCTTACGGTCAGGCACTGATGTGGAATCTTCTGCAGTACTATCGCAGCCTTGGACGGTCTGAACAGGATATTCGGGACGAAGTTGGATACGCACTGGACAATCTGGAAGACGACGGCACCTTTCACGTGAGTCGCAACTAGTGGCAAGACCGCCACCGCGCACGTATGATCCCCATTCTTTTTAAACTGACTGCGGGAAAGCGGAATGATTGGATACGTTACAATTGGCACTAAAGATATGGAAAAAGCGAAGGCCTTCTGGTCAGGCGTACTGGCCTCAAAGGGAGCCAGTGTACTGATGGATATCGGAAGAATCGCTTTTGTCGGCGTAGGAATGGATCAGCCAATGCTCGCCGTCTGTATTCCTTATGATGAGAACGATCCCAGCCCCGGGAACGGCAATATGCTTTCACTTCCTGCCGAGACCCGCGAGGAAGTCGATGCGCTTTACGCCAGGGCCATTGAACTGGGCGCCACTGACGAAGGTGAACCCGGTGAAAGAATGCCTACATTCTACGGTGGCTACTTTCGCGACCCCGATGGTAACAAGGCCTGCTTCTATAAGATGGGCTAACGGCTGACAGCACTTCTCGCCCGGCCGTCAAGCCGGGCTATTCTGATTATTGCCTCCCATTATTGTCTCCTGCTGAAGCGTTCCAGTGAATCTCACCTAGTGAATCCTGATAGTTTCGCCCAAAGGCTCAACACATCGGGCATCTTTGTTCCTCGCATTATTCACGACTGTCGACACAGGCGTCACCTGGATATCCATCCGGATCTCCGGCTTCAACAGCTCCTGAAGCCTGGATGATGTGGTCTCCTGATTAACCCAGGTTCTTGCCTGGGCGACGTTAAGGTGAACCGGAATTCTGTGATGTATGTTTTTCATGGCTTCTGGTGATGCGGCAGTCACTATTGTGCAACTCTCAAGAACCTGGTCACCACGTTCCCACCTGTCCCATAGCCCGGCAAAAGCAAAGCCTGGTTCGTTCACGGGTTCAATATAGTAAGGCACCTTGACGGAACCTTCTTTTTTCCATTCGTAGTAACCCGAGACCGGAATGACGCACCGACGTCTTTTGAAGGGTTCTTTATAGGCCCTGCTCTTTGTGAGGGTCTCTGACTTTGCATTGAACATGCTGTATTTCGTGCTGGGCTCCGGCGACCAGTAGGGTACCAGCCACCACCTCATGGAAGGCATATCCCAGCCCTCCACCTCTGAGTATCGAAGCACAGGCACCATCTGGGTCGGTGCAATGTTGTACTCCGTTGTCACCGTCCACGGCACATTGCCTCCAACAATCTCCATAATCAGCTGGGTCAGTGGATCGTCAATAATGTTAAATCGGCCGCACATACAATGACGCTAACATAGATACAACGGGAGATTCATCCATGGCTGTACAAATTGACCGCTATCCGGTAGCTTGCGATCCTTAGTTGAGACTAAAACGTCAAGACTAAAACAAAGCGGGCCTGGCCGGCTTTTTTTTTTGGATTTTCGAAATGAGACATATACCTAACCTTAAAGACCTCAGCACCGAAGAGATTCAGGATGTACTGCGCCGCGCCGCTGCGATCAAGGCCAATCCCAAAGAGTACAACCAGTTACTCGCAGGCGAATCACTTGCCATGCTGTTCCAGAAAACCAGCACCAGAACCAGGGTGTCTTTTGAAGTCGCAATGACTGAACTGGGTGGACACGCCATCTATATCGACTGGATGACTTCGAACTTTGTTTTATCCGGTGTTGAATACGAAACCGAATATCTTTCGCGCAATGTCAGCTGCATCATGGCGCGCCTGATGCATCATTCAGACCTGGAAAAAATCATCAGCGCCAGCCAGGTACCTGTGATTAACGGATGCTGCGAAAAATTTCATCCGTGCCAGGCCCTGACAGACATCCTGACGGTCTCCGAGCACTACGATGGTGAACTCTCCTCGGCGCACATCGTCTATGTCGGTGTCCAGAACAACGTATCCAATTCACTGGCTGTTATTTGCAGCAAACTCGGAATCCAGCTGTCTATCGCCACACCGGAAAACGATGACAATGGTGAAAGCATGGATGCAGAAATCCAGTCGATTATCGGTTCCTCAGATCATATCCAGCACGTAACTGATCCAAAGGAAGTTATCGGCTCCGCAGACTTTGTGTACACGGACACCTGGATCGATATGCAGTATTTTAACAACCCGGACTTCAGCAATGAAAAAGACGCCCGCGTAAAGCAAATGGCGCCCTACCAGATCAACGAGACCCTCGTTAAAGGTGTCGATTGCAAAATCATGCACGACATGCCAATACACGATGGCTATGAGATAACACCCGAAATGGTCCGGGATCCGCGATCCATCATCTTCCAGCAGGCTGAAAATCGTCTGCACGCCCAAAAAGGTCTGCTCTGGTGGCTCTATGACCAGGCCGGACGGGTTTCAACATGACCCACTATTTGATCGCTCGCATTGATATCAACGATCGGGAAGAGTATTCGAAGTACGAAGCTGGGTTCATGGAAATTTTCAGCCAGTACGACGGCAAGATGCTCAGCGTTGATGAAGCGCCGAAACTCATTGAGGGCGAATGGCCGGTTACCAGAACTGTGCTGGTCGAATTTCCATCAGAAGAAAGTGCCATGGCCTGGTATCAGTCAGATGCGTACCAGGCGCTCGCGCAACACCGATTCGCATCAAGTGAAGGCAACATCGTGTTGATCAAGGGATTCTAGATACGCTCTGCGACCAATTCCAACCAATGCATCACGGGAACGTTCGCACCCTCTTTTAACTGTAACTGACAGCCAACATTGGCAGTCACTATCACGTCGGGTTTCCCTTCCCCCAGAACATTCAGCTTGCGTGCTTTCAGTTGTTTTGAAAGTTCAGGCTGTAGAATCGAGTAGGTTCCCGCGGAACCACAGCAAAGGTGGCCTTCTCTGTGGGGAACAATCTCAAACCCAATATCACCGAGTAGTTTTTCAACACCACCGGTCAGGCCAAGTCCGTGTTGCATCGAACAGGGCGTATGTACCGCCACTCGCGTTGCTGTAACTTCCATGCCCTGCCTGCTAATTATTTCAACGGGATCACTCAGCTTGTCCACAATCGCTCTCGCCTTGTCACGATATTCACTGTCATATTGCAGAATTTCAGGGTAATCCCTGATCGTTACACCGCAACCGGTTGCTGAGGAAACAATATGGTCAATTTGGTCAATACGAGGGTAAAGCTGATCGATAACAGCTTTCATTTTCTGCATGCCAGCATCATGCGCTGACAAGTGATAGTCCAGCGCGCCGCAACAGCCTTCGTGAAGGACTTCCGCCTCCATACCCTGGTGACTGAGAATTTTTAGCAACGAGGCAACGACATTAGGTGTGGCCGCTGACTGGACACAACCAGACAACAGCACAACCTTAGCCCCCCTGACGGACCTGGTCTGGTGCAAGACCGGCATGCTTAAAGGGACATGAGTTTTTAGAAAGGCTGGCAGCAGTGGCCTGAACAGCTGCCCCAATTTCAAAAGAGGCGCAAACAGGCCCGGACGTGGCACGACCAGTCGTAGCGCAAACGTTAAAAGTTTTGTCCGGAGCGGCCGGTTTGCATGGTCGTTCACAAACTCGCGACCGATATCCAGCAGCCGCCCGTATTCCACCCCCGAAGGGCATGTGGTCTCACACGCGCGGCACGTCAGGCAGCGATCAAGGTGGGCAATACTGTCATCAGAGATGGTGTTTTCTTCAAGAAGATTCTTGATGAGGTAGATGCGCCCCCTGGGTCCGTCCAGCTCATCGCCGAGCAATTGATACGTTGGACAAGTAGCCGTACAAAACCCGCAGTGCACGCACTTACGCAGTATGGCGTCTGCCTCCTGTACTTTGGCCAGCCCGATGAGGTCTGGATGAATATTGGTCTGCATTAGAGGCCTTCCTCGCGGTACATCCGGCCTGGATTAAAAATCCTGCCAGGATCAAAAGTCGATTTAAGTCTCCGGTGAAGCTCGAGCGCCAGTGTCGATAAGGGGTGAAATACCTCCGCTTGAAACACGTCGTTTTCACAACGAATTCTGGTCCAATGGCCCGAACCTGCATAGCCCTCTCGAGGGTCTGATTTCGGGTCGAGCAACCAGCGCTGGGCGAACCCCCAATCCAGGATCGCAAAGTCATAATCGAACAATGGCTCATCCGCCTCAGTAGATAATCGCCAGATGTCTGATGCGTTTTGGAATGCGGGAAGCGACTGTGCGTCCAGCTGGTCCCAGAGCGAATTGTCCGCTTCTGCACCTTTCAGCAGTTTTTCTGTTGCCTTAACCGCCTGCTCGCTGCCGGATAATCGAATACTGAGTGTATCGCCTGAAAAACAGCTCGCGCTCAACGGGCTGACCCTGTTGGATAACGACTTGATTATCTCCCGGGCCTCATCACCGGAACATTCACGGTTGATCGTTTTTTCCAGTTCCGGCACCGGGACAACCTTCAGGCTTAGATCAGCGATCAGGCCCAGCGTCCCGTAGGCACCACAAACCAGCCGCGAAACGTCATACCCCGCCACGTTCTTCATGACCTGGCCGCCGAATTCACAGTAGGCCCCGTCATGCAGCACCATGCCGGCACCCAGCAGGTGATCTCTTGCCGCGCCCCGAAAAGGGCGTGCTGAACCTGATAGACCAGCGCTGACAACGCCCCCAATCGTTGAAGTTGCGTCGTGCGCGGGCGGATCAAACGCCAACATCTGACCCTCGGACCGCAGAAGACCGGTTAGTGTGGCAACAGGTGTACCTGCCTTTACGCGGACAATCAGCTCGGCAGGATGGTAGTCAAGAATTCCCGTATAAGACTGGGTCGTCAGGATCTGCAGTCCTTCAGGGACATATCCCAGAAAGTTTTTTGTTCCTCCGCCCCTTATCTGGATGGGATTGCCTTCGGTATCTGCTTTTCTAATTGTCTCAGCGAACGCTTCTATCTCATCCATCAGAATCTATCCAGGTGCGGGAATCTTTCTTCACCGGCATGAACGTGCATGGCACCAAATTCTGCACACCGGCTTAAGGTGGGTATTCCCTTTCCAGGATTCAGTATCCCGCGATCGTCAAATGCTTTCTTGATTCCATGAAAGATTCCCAGCTCATTGCGGTCAAACTGCAGGCACATCTCGTTGATCTTCTCGACACCAACCCCGTGTTCGCCTGTGATCGTACCGCCCTTCTCAATGCAGAGCGCCAGAATTTCACTGCCGAATGCTTCTGCACGTACCTGTTGGTCGCCCTCATTCGCATCATAGAGAATCAGCGGATGCAGGTTGCCATCACCGGCGTGAAACACATTGGCCACCTGCAACTCATATTTGTGAGACAACTCAGTAATCGCCTGCAGCACGTTCGCAAGTTCGCGTCTTGGGATCGTGCCGTCCATACAATAGTAATCCGGGGCGATCCTGCCAACGGCGGGAAAGGCCGCCTTTCGGCCCAGCCAGAGCTTCTGCCGCTCGATGGGGTCCCGGGCAACGGTGAACGTCATGCAGTGGTTGGTTTCGAACTGAGTCCGCACTGACTCAATCAGCACCTGCAGTTCCTCGGACGAACCATCGAGTTCACAGAGCAGCATCGCTTCTGCTCCCTGCGGATAGCCCGCACCAACAAAAGACTCGGCCGCTTGAATAGCCAGCTTGTCCATCATTTCCAGACCCGCGGGCAGCAACCCTTCGCTGATCACGCCGGAGACACTGTTTGCCGCATCAATCACATTAGAGAATGCAGCCATAATGACCGCAATCTCAGCAGGTTTCGGTAGTAACTGCACGACAACCTCAACAACGATACCCAGCATGCCTTCTGAACCATGCATTAGCGCCAGAAGATCATATCCAGGCGTGTCGTAGCCCTTTCCTCCTATGACGATCAGTTCCCCGTCCGGCAGCACGACGCTCAGTTGCTTTACGTTGTGTACGGTTAATCCGTATTTCAGGCAGTGAACGCCACCTGAATTTTCCGCGACGTTGCCGCCAATTGTGCAGGCAATCTGTGATGATGGGTCCGGGGCATAGTACAAACCAAGGTCGGATACGGCCTCCGAGATCGCGAGATTGGTGACGCCGGGCTGGACCGTGGCGGTTCGCATGGAGGTATCGACATTGACTATCCGGTTAAAGCGGGCCATCACCATGAGTACGCCTTCGGCGTGAGGCATGGCGCCACCCGATAAGCCTGTCCCCGCCCCCCGGGCGACTAACGGCACTTCATGGGCATAGCATAAAGCCACAATAGCCTGAACCTGTTCGACGGTGTCCGGGATAACGACAACTCCAGGCAACTGTTTCTTCGCCGTAAGGCCATCGGTTTCATAGACAGCCAGCCGCTCATCATCAGTGATAATGTCACGGGCTATTGCGCGTAAACGCTTAATAAACGCTTGATTGTTGATCGTCATGTTGCAAAGTCATCGCTGCGAATGCCACATTATACGGGGGTCAGCCTTGATTGGTACGGTCTCCTTGAATTACGGCTTTCCGGTATACTTAGGCAACATTTTCCTGCATCCCTGAGGTATCCATTGCCTATCAACACCGTTGAAGAAATACTCGAAGATTTTCGTCAGGGAAAGATGGTCCTAATGATGGACGACGAAAATCGCGAGAACGAAGGCGACCTCATCATCGCCGCAGACGTTACTACGCCCGAACACATTACCTTCTTCGCCCGGCATGCCTGCGGACTGATCTGTCTGACCGTCACTGAAGAAAGAGCCCGGCAACTGAAAATACCGTTGATGGTAGATAAGAACGGCTCAATGCATGAGACCAATTTCACTGTTTCAATTGAAGCCGCAGAGGGCATAACAACGGGCATTTCTGCTGCCGACAGAGCCAAAACGGTCCGAACTGCAGTGGCGAAAAATGCCAGGGCGGACGATCTTGTTCAGCCAGGTCATATATTCCCCCTTATCGCCCAACGTGGCGGGGTATTGACCCGTGCAGGGCATACCGAAGCGGGCTGCGACCTGGCCCGAATGTCGGGTTACGAACCTGCCTCAGTGATCGTCGAGGTCATGAATGAAGATGGCACCATGGCCCAGCGACCTGAGCTGGAAATATTCGCCGAGAAACACGGTATCAAGATCGGCACCATCGCCGACCTCATCGAATATCGGAATCTGTACGACACGACCATCGAAAGAATCGATTCCAAGCAGGTATCAACCCACCATGGAGAATTCGAGCTCCATACCTACAAGGATAATATTTCTGAGTGTGTTCACTACGCACTGATAAAAGGTGAAGTCACAGAAGACGAGCCCTGCCTGGTCAGGGTCCAGGTACTCAATACACTCAGGGACATTCTTAATACAACTCGCCCCGGGTATGAAGACAGCTGGTCGCTGTCCGATTCCATGGAACACATCGCGGAATCAGGATCAGGTGTTGTCGTGCTGGTCGGACAGGAATTTCACCAGGCAGATGAATTGCGCCAGGTACAGTATTTTCCGGAGGTTCCACCTGTCCAGCGTCATACCAAGGAGGTCGGGGGTTACCGGGTCGTAGGCACTGGATCCCAGATTTTGAGGGATGTCGGCGTTAGCAAAATGCGTCTGCTCAGCTCACCAACCCGATATAATGCTATTTCTGGGTTTAATCTGGAAGTTGTTGAATTTGTTGAGAAAAATAAAACGGCTTAAGCGCGCCGCTAGCGTCATACTCGTGGGCCTTTGGTCAGCCCTGGGCTACGCGCCCTGCTATGCCGATACCGACCCTGCCGCTGTAGTAACGTCCTTTCACACAGCGCTCACCACCGCAATGAAAGCTGATTCCTATAAGCACAGGCTCAGCATTGTTGAGCCGGCCGTAGCCGAATATTTCCAGATTGACACGATCGCCCGGATATCACTGGGAGGATACTGGCGTTCACTTAACGCCGAAGAGCAAGCTGATTTACAGGTATTGCTGGAGGACCTGGTGAGCTCGACCTATGCTTCACGCTTCAAAGAAGACAATGGACAGGTGTTCAGCATCACGGCCACGGAAACCATCACGACAGACCGCCAACGGGTAAAATCCACGCTCGAAACCAGCACAGAAACCGTCACGCTCGATTACCAGCTACAGCGAGAAGAAGGGAGATGGTATATCTATGACATCGTTGCGAATGGCGTCAGTGACCTGTCGCTAAAGCGTGCGAATTACTCTGCGATCTTCAAAAAAGGTGGCCTTGAGTCAGTCCGGCAGGCGATATTATCCAATATCGCCGACAATGCGGCAGAACAAGTCGAATAACCCATGTTAACCCCCTTCTTCACCGCGTGGATTACCTGGATATCGAATCGCGCCGGTCTGGTCATCGCGGTCATGATGCTCCTGACGATCGGTGCCGGTTACTACGCCATTACAGCGTTTAGCATGAATTCAGATACCTCCCGCCTCATCCGTCAGAACACTGACTGGAAGCAGGCAAACGAGTTATTCGTTAAGACCTTTCCTCAATATGACCAGAATACCTTTGTTGTTGTCAGTGGCAGCAAACCGAACCAGATAGCCGTTGTCGCCAGGCACCTCGCCAGCCATATAAGATCAAATGACAGTGTGTTTCGAACCGTCTACAGCCCGGCGTCCAACCAGTTCGCCCGGGAGCACGCTCTGCTTTATCTTGAGCCTGATACCCTCAACGACACTATTACAAACCTTGCGGATGCTCAGCCCTTCCTGACCGCCGTGGCAACTGACAACTCCCTGCGATCGGTACTCCAGTTGTTACTCGATGCGCTGCAATCAGATGAAGCCCTCCCAACGGGGTTTACCCGCATGCTGGATGCCCTGAGCTCGGCCGCCGAGCAGGCACTGACCGGCGATTCAACACCCATTTCATGGCGAGACGAACTTTTCCAGGTTGAAGACGACACCTTCTACCAGGTCATTTTTGTTCAGGGCCAGCAGAATTTCGGTGAAGACCTGCCCAATGCGATGATTATCGAAGCCCTGCAATCGATCATCACCGGTTTCTCACACCCTTATCGCGAGGATGTGACCATTCGCCTGACAGGACAGGTACCGCTGGAGCATCAGGAGATTGTGAGCGCAATGGACAGCGCCCAACTCGCAGGCACCCTGGCACTCGTCATTCTGGTCTTCGTGCTGGTCTGGGGTGTTCGCTCCCTGTCGATTATCGCTGCGATCTATCTCACCATGATTGTCGGACTGATCTGGACTGCGGCATTTGCCATGATGGCGGTCGGTCAGTACAACACTATCTCGATTATTTTCCTGGTGATGTTTATTGGCCTGGGTGTGGATTTCGCCGTTCACCTTTGTCTCAAGTACCAGGAAGCCCGGCTCCACCATAAAAAAATAGAGGCATTGATTGAAACGGGCACTGAACTTGGCCCTGCCATCATGTTGTGTGGTGTCACTTCCGCCATTGGCTTCCTTGCGTTTGTACCAACGGAATACATCGGTCTTGGTGAGATGGGCATTATCTCGGGTGGCGGCATGATCATAGCGGTTGTGGTGAGCCTGACCCTGATTCCGGCCTTTTTCGCATTATCCGGTGACCCACCTCCGGCAACCGATATCCCCTTCGCCAGCCTTTTATCCGGTGCAGTCGTAAAGCACCAGAAGCAGACGGCATACATCACACTTGGCATTGCGGTAGTACTGACCGGAATAGCTTCCCAGGCCAGCTTCGACTACAGCACCCTGTCATTAAAGGACCCAAATTCCGAAGCTATGATCACGTTAAGAGAGCTTCAGCGTGAAGACATCATCACTGACTTCGCCTTAACCTACGTGGCGGACGATCTGGACACCGCAAACAATACCCGGGAAATACTCAAGGAACTGGAGGTTGTCTCTGACGTAAAAACACCCACGGACTATCTCCCTGTGGATCAGGAGGAGAATCTCTACATTCTGGAAGATGCGCGCTTCTTTCTGGATTCGTTATTCGCGCCGCCATCTGCCCAGACCGTCTGGCTTGATGCAGATTTACTGTTGATGCTTTCCCGTGTTAACGCCAGTCTGCAAAACGCGGGCGTTGGCAGTAACGGTCCCGGCCTGGAGACTGCCATGGCTCGGTTACAAAAGGCTGTAAGCGAACTTCAGACCGCTTCCGCCGACACCCGTGCGCTCTACTCCGACCTGATTGTGCCACCGATAAAAAGTGAAATCGAATGGCTCAAGACTGCCCTGAGCCCCGAACCCGTAACGCTCAACAACCTGCCAGCGGAACTGCAGGAACGCCTGATCGCCAAAGATGGCAGAGTCGTTGTCTCAATTACGCCTGCGCAGGATGTTGTCCCGGTCGATGCCATGCGACGGTTCACGACTGACGTGATGGCAGTAGTACCCGAAGTCACCGGCAGACCGGTCCTTGATCTTGGGATCGGCGATATTGTCATCACCGCGTTCCAGACCGCCATCGTCATAGCGGTCTCCTCTATATTTCTCATTCTTCTGCTGACGCTACGAAGCCTGGTGGATTCGATCCTCGTTTTCATTCCTCTTGCTATGACTGCAATGCTGACGTTAAGCGTTTCGGTACTGATTGACCTGCCGCTCAACATGGCAAACGTTGTTGTGATCCCGTTGATTTTTGGACTGGGAGTCGACAACGGCATTCATATCGTAAAAAGATTCCATCAGTCGAGCGATGTCGAAGCACTCCTGGATTCGAGCACACCGAAAGCCGTGTTCCTGAGCAACCTCACAACGCTTGGGACTTTTTGCGCACTCAGCTTTTCTTCCCATCAGGGAATCTACTCAATCGGCGTGCTACTCACCGTGGCATTAACCAGCCTGATGTTGCTGACCCTGGTTTCACTACCAGCGCTGTTGGCAACTTTTTCCAACCCGGGTGTTCATTGTGAATCAACAAAGCGGCGCTTATGATGTCGAGCAAGATCGCACAAGTCGGACAAGGGCACGCATGGGCACGCAGAAAAAGATCTACTTCGACAGGGAAGCCTCTCCGCTGGCAAGGGTTTTCTGCAACACCCTCAGGCTGGCAAACCAGAAACCAGCAGGACAGGCGATCATCGAAGATCTCGTGACCTGTTTTTCCCTTAAGTCCAGCAAGGGACCACAGGCCATCACGATAGACATCAACAGTGACTCTGTCCGTCTGTCAGACGGGGTCTCCCCGCAATCTTCCATCGTGATTGAGATGGACTTTGACAATCCTGACGCCAGACCAAAAATTGGCGGCGCCTGGAAACACCCTGTTCTAACCTACAAAATTGGCCAGCTTCTGTCAGTGCCGTTACCCAACTGGGCTGACAGCGCCAAGCGGTTCTGGGCGGCAACCAGCCATTTACCAAATATGCCAACAGAGCTGGTCGTGACCTGCACAGACGAACGTCGCAGCTTGAGCTTTGGAGACGGCTCATCTTCGTTCGAAATCCTGAGCACAACAAACCATCTGGAAACCCTATTGATCGGTCAATCCCTGCTTGTAGTCGAAGCGATGCAGGGCAACGTGAGAATAAAGGGCACGCTTGAACACTTAACCGGCATAAGTCACGCCGGACAAAAACTGATGCTGGGTGAACTTGATGGATGAGCCAACAATAGAAGAGTGGATGGATCGCCACCATGTGGAAATCGTCCGGACCCACGCAACAACACTCGAGGGCGCCGCGGTCGGAAAATACCTTAACCGGCCGAAATTCCTGAAGTCGCTTCCTGATGGACACAATATTGCCGACCTGGCGCTTGCCATGGATATCACGGGCTCACCGCACATGTCCTTCTGGCACGACTTTCGTCACGGGCAATTTGGCGACATTCTTATGCGCCCGGATATCGATTCCATTGTTTCTGACGGCACCGACCCCGACCTTGGTCACTGCCTGTGTGATTTCACCGACGTTCACGGCAACGACATCTCAATATGCCCGAGGACGCTGCTAAAAAAAATTGCCGGTGAAATTGATGAACTTGGCTACCATGTTAAAGCGGCCTTCGAACTTGAATTTTTCATCTTCAGGAATACTTTCGACCAGGCTCGACGTCGTCAATACAAGAACCTGGATCCGGTAACCGCTTCAACCAGCAACAATATCTACCTGCTAAGGAACGCCCACAAGGCCAAGCCCTTTATGGATGAAGTGGTAAAACGACTGAACTGGCAACGGGTTTCCTGGGAGTCCTGGAGTGATGAGGGTGGCGTGGGACAGGTGGAACTTAGCTTCTCACCGACTGACCCGGTGAAAGCGGCAGACACCATCGTCAGAGCAAAGCAGCTGATCTATGAAGTCGCGGTTGATCTTGGAATGTCTGTGACCTTTATGGCGTCAATAGGACCAGGTTACGGCAATGGTCTGCACGTCCATCATTCCCTGCAGAAAAAGGATGGCACCTCCGCATTCCGTGAAAACGAAGAGAAAACCCCGCTGCTAAAAAGCTGGATAGCAGGTATTACGAGCACCATGGCCGGCGCGACGTCATTATTGTGTCCCACCTTTAACGCCTATCGACGACTGACCGAATTTACTTCACCACCAGTAACTGCAACCTGGGGGGAGGAAAGCAAAACGGCGGGGCTCAGGGTTATCACCCGCACAGACGATCTGGCGAGAATTGAACACCGCCTGCCCAGCGGCGACGCCAACCCGTACCTTGTGCTTGCCGCTATCCTTGGCGGAGGCCTGGCCGGCGCCAGAAAGAATCTGACACCACCAGAAGAGTCGCAGTTCGTCGGCTGGGGTTTACCCGATGACGTACCCCGATTACCTAATTCCATCATGGGCGCAGCAGAGGCGCTGGCTGAAGATACATTGCTGGGCGAGACATTGGGGCAGGATGTCATCGACTACTGGATCAACACCCGGAAACTGGAATGGCTGAGCTTTCACAGTGAATGTAGTGATATCGAAGCAAAGACATCCACACAATGGGAATACAACCGGTACTTCGAACTGTTGTAGAATAATCCTTCAATGCTTTACCAGGCCGCCAGCGGCAAAATAGAAACAGGAGATATCCATGCGCTATCTGATCGCGATATTACTACCACCCCTGGCGGTTTTTCTCTGCGGGAAACCGATTCAGGCCATTCTTAATATATTTCTAACCCTGGCTTTCTGGATTCCCGGCGTGATCCACGCGCTATTCGTTGTTCATGGTCACCTGGCAGACAAGCGAACGGAAAAAATTGTCGACGCAATCAGGGACAATGATTAGTTCAAGAGAATGACTAATTCAAGAGAATGAATGATTAAGGGTAAAGAATAATGACAAGAATACTCCTGATGTTACTTTTCATCACGCTGGCTGGTTGTGAGTCCACTTACTACAACGCCATGGAACAGTTTGGTGTCCATAAGCGGGAAATACTGATTGACCGAATCGAAGACGCACAAACCGCGCAGGAAGACGGGCAGGAGCAGTTCAAGAACGCGCTGGAACAATTTCAGGCCGTCGTGAACTTTGACGGTGGCGATCTGGAAGCAATTTACAACAAACTAAATTCAGAATACGAAGACAGTGTGGATGCAGCAGATACCATCAGAGACCGAATCGGCGCGGTGGAATCCGTTGCCGAAGCGTTATTCTCAGAGTGGGAAACAGAGCTCAATGAATATTCCAGCGCCTCGCTAAAGCGAGACAGCCAGCGCCAGCTCGAACAGACGCGCAAGCGCTTCAGCCGACTGATGTCTTCAATGAGAAACGCCGAACGAACCATTGATCCGGTTCTTGCCAGCCTTAAAGACAATGTGCTGTACCTGAAACACAACCTCAACGCACGGGCAATCGCTTCGCTTAAAGGCGAGCTCAGCAACGTGAATGAAGACGTCAATAATCTCATCCAAGCAATGCAGAGAGCGATCAATGAGTCGAACGCATTCATTGACCAGATGAAAAATGATCGCTAGACGCCATATCCAAGCAGGTCTGGCGAAGTCTTCTATTCGACAACTCGCGCATAGGTAAAATCCGGGTCCTGCCCAAAGACCCGGCGCGCAACACCCTTCAGCTTTGGGTGAACCATATACGCACTACTGGTTTCCGCGTTGGGAAGAACTGGCACCTCCTGGACGATAATTCGCTGCAGTTCCGCTGCCGCCTTGAATCTTTCCACGGGCTCAATGCTTTCAAGCAGCACACTTAGCGAACGGTCATACGCTTCACTCCTGAACCTGCCCCGATTATTTGGATTGGCTGAGCCCAGCAGATCCGCGTAGGTCACCAGATCATCGAAATCCGGATACCAGCTACTGAGTACCAGATCAAACTCTCCTTTCCGCGCTTTACTCAGGTATTGCTTAAAGGTCTGCTGATCTACGCGGGCCGAAATTCCGAGTGACTGTTCCAGCAAACCCTGGAAATATTCCGCCGCCTTCGCGCCGGTCGTACTTGAGACGGTAAGAATGGTCAGGTCCGGCACTTCGCCCATTTCCAGAGCCACCTGTTCCATGAGTTCCTGGCGCCGCTGCTTTCCGCGAATAACGTCTGGCGGCGGGTACTCAGCGCCGAACGATTTTTCATTCCCCTTGATCCAGCTTGGGAAAAGAGTATCTGTTGGCTTGTACCCCGGTATGGCAATCACTTTATTAACATACTCGTCCGGATTGAAGCTCGCCTGAATAGCCTGGCGCAGCGCTTTATTACGGGTAGGTTTACCCTCACGAAAATTGAACCAGACATAGCTCACGCCACCGGTCAAAAACGTTCGAATGCGCATACCCTGCGAAACGGCATCCTTGACAGTTTCCGAGCCCATCCTGACAAAGGCAATCTGCCCATCCCGAAACAGGTTCAGTCTGGTGCGGTTATCTCCGGTTATGTAAGCCACTTCTATCTTGTTTAAGTGAATAGATTCCTGATCCCAGTAATAGGGGTTTTTGGACATCACCAGCCTTGCCTCATGAACCCATTCGGTCAGGACAAAAGGTCCGTTGGACAGCAGTTGATCTGATTCTGACCCATAACGTTCACCAGCCTGATCGTGGAAAGCCTTGTTGACGGGATAAAAAGTTGCATGCGCCATCAGCCCAAGACAATAACCACACGGTCGTTCCAGTGTGACCTCAAGCGTGCCCTCCGAAGGGGAAGACACACCCAGCGCCTCAACGGGAAGTTCACCATTTTGAATGGCCCGGGCATTCTTGATTGGATGCATGATGGCGGCGAAAGGAGCAGCAACAGAGGGATCATTGACGTTTCGCCAGGCATAAATAAAATCAGCCGCGGTCACCTTACTGCCGTCATGCCAGCGCGCCTCGGGCCGCAGCTTGAAGGTCAGCTTGGTCGAGGTCACATCCCAGCTTTCTGCGACGCCGGCGACCAGCTTCCCCCGCCGGTCATAGCGCAACAGCCCTTCTGTGGTGTGCCCCAGGATAAAAAAACTGACCAGGTCAGTAGATTTACTGGAATCCAGGCTTGGCGGCTCCTGCAGCATCGCAATACGAATTGACTGCGCCTTGACATCAACCGGAGACGACAATACCTGCCTGCTCAGCATGATTAACATTAAAACCAGCAGGCTCATCACAAGGCCGTGATCACAGGTTGATCGACCCAACACGGGTCCAGGAAATGGTGCTGCTACGGTGGGTGATTTAATCAACTGACGACTCATGGCTGCTTTTCACCCCATTATCCAGAAATGGTGCCCCCGCGATACGGCGAACCAACCGACAGACAAACGATACCCTGCGGCCAGTGGTTCCTTCTAACCATCTCGCCTGACAAGGACATCTGTCAAACAACTCGGGTTAGAATTGATCAATCGGTTAAAGGCTTCCACCAGCCCTTAACTGCCAGCACTGGAAACCTGTTTAACCTGTTTCCAGATGACAAAGCGATGTGATGGCAGGAGAATATGAGCAACGTGACACGACTGTACACTCACCCGGACTGCGAGATCCACGAGATGCCTCGACACGCGGAACGTCCTGACAGACTAAGAAGTGTCATGGCGAGGTTGACGGAGTCAGGGCTAAGCAGCGAAATGGATGTAATTCTGGCCAGCGAAGTGTCCGATGACGTACTGGCGAAGGTTCATCCTGAAACCTACATTGAGACCATCAACAAAAGTGAGCCCGACAGCGGCGTGATCAATGTTGACCCGGACACCTACATGAGTCAGGGCAGTCTTCGTGCCAGCAAGCTAGCCGCTGGCGCCTGCGTGTCTGCTACCAGGGATGTCTTAAGCGGCGACGCCACGCGGGTCTTTTGTGCTATCAGGCCCCCCGGACATCACGCAGAAGTCGCCGCCGCGATGGGATTTTGTCTGTTTAACAACATCGCACTGGCCGCGGAACTGGCGCTTGCAGATGAGCGTATCAATCGTGTTGCTATCGTTGATTTTGACGTCCACCACTGCAACGGGACGGTCGACATATTCAAGGACAGGCCCGAAGTCCTTGTGTGTTCGAGTTTTCAGGAGCACTTCTACCCCCATCGATATCTCGACTTTACCAATTCACATATTCTTAACATGCCACTCGAGAAAGGCTCGACCGGTAATCAATTCAGGGCAAGG
>Ga0222633_1000642_pt1 | contig 27955 bp, 24 predicted proteins | sample AntAcemetageno48_FD_179816 | JGI IMG/M metagenome (GOLD analysis project Ga0222633, IMG submission 179816) | Saline water microbial communities from Ace Lake, Antarctica - #48 | ecosystem: Environmental > Aquatic > Non-marine Saline and Alkaline > Saline | place: Antarctica: Ace Lake | collected...
AAAACAGGGTTGAGAAGTTGTCCGACTCCTTTAAAAAAACACACACCTGCGCCGCGAGCTCGACTTTGTCGAGCTCCACGTTTGTACCCGACCCAGTCATGATCTTGATCTGCGCGGTACTTGACAGGGAAATCCTGACGCCTTTCGCCGTCTCCGCGGATTTGGAGGAGACCCCGATGGTCATCAACTCAAGACCGAGGCGCGAACACGTTTCGAAAACCCAAAACTGGAACGAACATCGCCCAATCAAAATGCGCGTGCCTCGGCACCCGGAGATCACAGCGGCTTGGTTGGGAGGGGAAACGATGATATTACCCATGGCGAAGGGGTGGTAACGATGCGAATTGAGGCTGCGTTGGCGTGCGTGGATAGAAGTGGGCGTTGCGCGGGTGTGCAATGTTCAATTGTGATGCTGACGTACACGTCAGGCAAGAATCCCGCGGGCTGTTTGCTCATACAGAAACTGACAGAATCTGGTTACTCGTCAATGACGGTCTGATGCTCTCATAGACTCGCTCCCAAGTATTTCGTGTCCGCCTATTCGTGTCGTGATTGGAGAGCACTTTACTTTGCAGATTTTGCTGCCTGAAAATGTCGGATACGCAAGATTTTATTTGTATTGCAACACACGTGTCGATATCTTTCGAAGTGTTGTTCCAGGTCTGGAAACCGAGTCCGCCAAAAGAAGAATCCGGTAGCCCAGCGGTTGAGTTACAAACGCATTACCACGGGACCTACCCAAACACGCGCTCCCACCACCCTGGTCGGGGCCCCGGGATTTTGTGCGATGAATCCGACACTTCGTCCGGACCCGCGTTCGCGTTCGCGAACGCGCACAACGCGCGCGGCGCGTGATTTGTTATCCTTTTTTTCGAAAAAACACCCGTCTCCGCGTTTACCAAAACCGTCCCTACCCCCACCGCGCCTACGACCACGGTTTCACGCCAACTGTTTCCCGCACCCTGCGGCATCGCGACCGCGTCGGTGATACCCGCATCGAGTCTGTGTCGCACACGAAACGAAGCGCGCGGGCCTTCCCGAATCCACCCGCCTCGGCGTGCGCCGTGGAGGAGGTACCTCTGGTCGTTTGCCAACGCCAAGGCGGTGGTCGACACCGTCTCGGCGTCCGCGGATGCACCGTACGTATGGTCGGTCAAATCAAAAATGCACCGTTCGCCAACCCGAAGGTCGAACACGCGAACGGTGCCATCCTCCGTGCCCGCGGCAACGACGTTACCAGCGCACGACACCCGCGTCGGCGAAGCCGACACCTGTCCTATTAAAGAACCGTTACCACCGGGTTTACCGGAACCAAAATCCACCCGACGCGCGCACCAGTCCTGCGTGCCATACACAACCTGTTGGTCGTCCAGCGCGACCAGGCACGTGGTGAAGTCCTTGTGCCACGGCGCGTCGCGTAGAGGGACGGTTTTTATTTTTTCACTGGCCCCGAAAGTAACGGTCGCGTCGTTCGAATCACTCGCTTTTTTTGTGGAAGGGGGTTTTGGTGACGGTCACGGTAAAGTTGGCGAGGTGGTTAGTCGCTGTGGATACGAATTATCGTCGTGCAGGTCGTGGAGGTCGAAGTTGTTCGGGTACCCCACAACAGTCAAAAGCAACACAAGCAAACAGTCGGAACCCAAAAAAAGAAAAACCCAAAAATCACCCGCCCTTACACCGCTCGCGCTGGAGAAGCAGCGTGAGCTAGTAGACCGGATTATGAACAAAACTCGAGACCTTTCCCAAACACGTACCGTCAACGCGCCACACGTGCACAAACTCGCCTCGCCCCGCCGCGCATACCCACGCCGCGTTTGGCGCGACCGCTCCGCACAGCACCCAGTCATCAGCCGCGTCGGCGGTAACCGGCGGTCGCGCGGTCGGGTTGATACGGGTTCCGGGTTCAAACGTGACCGATGGGGACGAAAATTCCGGTCTCCACGCAGTGACCACCGATGAGTTTTGCGCGCCGCACGCCAGAAGCGCGCCGTCGCGCGAGCACGCCAGGAACCCGTCGCCGGAGCACCCGGCGCCGACGCGTTCCCATCGCGGAGCCGGTTTCAGAGGGAACACCGAAAACACGCGTAGAGGGTGGAGTTTTTTTTTGTCCCTCGTCGCTACCCCGGTGCCGGCGATGCACACGTACGGCACCGGCACCCTTGACGAGTCGTGCGGAGTCTCGCGCGCCGTCGCGGCGCCGTCGGTGCCGTATCGATTGTCACTTTTTTGGCCAAAATCGTTTTGGCCAAAATCGCGTCCCAACGCGGGTCCCAACGGCGGCGCACTGGGCGTGGCGTTCGCCGGGTCAGGCCAAGTCGGGTGTAGCTCAGGTCGTCGACGTAACACCGCCGCCGCTTGTTTCCGCACCAAATGGTTGTCCACCAACCTCATCCCTTCCGGTTGCATTTGTTCACCAGTCAAAGGCGACGTGGTGTGCGTGGCGAGCCAACGCGTCGCGGCGTGTCGCTCGTACGTGTGCCCGTCCCCGACGCAAAGCACCGGGTCAACGTAAATTTCGCCGGTGATGGGACACGTCAGCTCATCAAGCGCGTACTCGTCGGCGTCTAGTGTTGCCATGGGGCGACGACGCGCGTCCGCGTCCAAGACAATGGTGTGAGGACCATCGGTAATTTTGCAAACTGCGCCAAATTTGAGAGAAAAGTGACAGCTACTAAAAACAAGGAGAACGTTGTTGTGTTCAAGTTCCCCTCGACGCGTCGGCACAACACGCGCGCGCGTCGTCGTCACGAAGTCCCGCTCTCGTCGATCCGCGGTCGGAGGTTGCGCATCGCGTCGCAAGGCAAATTTCCTCGTTTCGTCTGGGTGCGTTGTGACCCCGCATCGCGCGTTACGCGTCGTTTTCCGACGTCGCCGCGTCGTAGTCCGGCATCTCCTCACGCGTTCGCTCACATTCCCGCTCCCCGCATCGCAGGTCGTCGTAAACCGAACCGGACGCTGAGATGGACGCTGAGATGGGAGCCGAAAAGGCGAGTGGCGTGTTAGGCTCATCGCAGGGAAACGCGCTCAGGGCGGCGGTGCCCGGTGCGACGGTCGGCGAGTTCGCCAAGCCCGCTCCCGTGGTGACCAACACCGCTGCGGATGCGAACGCCGGCAAAGAGAACGCCACGACGACGCGAGGCGCGGCCGCCGCGGCGAGCACCAGCGGTGAGCCCGACGCCGCGGAAAAGCGCTGGCAGGTACGTGCGCATTCAAACCCACCCACCACGGTCGTTTCACGGCATCGCAACGCACACACGCCGGTATCTCCGGACCGCGGTGGGCGGTGCCATTGACACGTCGTGCAAACGGATACCACTTTCGGTGGTTTTTCGCCATCATGTATTTTTCTCGCTCGCCGCGCGGAGTTGGCGCGCGCCGGGTTTCACCCGACAAACGAGACAACCGCGTTTCGTGCGACACCGCAAATTAACACGCAACACGCGAAGAGTTTGTGTGTCCAACATCACCCGACCCGACCGACCTGGCCCTGACATGACCTGACCGCATTCCTTTTGATTGAATGGACTCCAGTTGAGCGACTTCGACATCGGCAAGCCTCTCGGCCGCGGGAAGTTCGGGAACGTGTACTTGGCGCGGGAACAGAAAAGCAAGTACATCGTGGCGCTGAAAGTTTTGTTTAAAAACCAGTTACAGCAGTCGCACGTGGAGCACCAGTTACGACGGGAGATTGAGATTCAGTCGCACTTGAGGCATCCCAACATCCTGCGGTTGTACGGGTACTTTTACGACTCGTCTCGGGTGTATTTGATTTTGGAGTACGCGGCGCGCGGGGAGCTGTACAAGGAGTTGCAGAAACGCAAGCGGTTTTCGGAAAAAAGAAGCGCGACCTACATCGCCAGCCTGGCGAAAGCCCTGGTGTACTGCCACAAGAAACACGTGATTCACCGGGACATCAAACCCGAGAACTTGCTTATTGGAATCAAAGGCGAGTTGAAGATTGCGGATTTCGGGTGGTCGGTGCACGCGCCGAATTCGCGGCGGCAAACGCTGTGCGGCACGCTGGATTACCTCCCCCCCGAAATGGTGGAGGGAAGGGACCACGACCACGCTGTTGATGTGTGGAGTTTAGGTGTGCTGGCGTTTGAGTTCCTGTGCGGAGTTCCGCCGTTCGAAGCGGAGGGACATTCCGAAACGTACAAACGAATTTTGCGCGTCGACCTCAAATTCCCGGCGCACGTCTCGCAGGACGCGCGGGATATGATTGGCTCTCTCCTGGTGAAGGAACCGCGGGACCGTTTGCCGTTGTCGAAGCTCCTGGAACACCCGTGGATCCAAAAGAACGCGTCCCCGAACGGCATCCCGCAGGCGGAGTGATTTTTTTGGTCCACGAGGAGACGGGGCGAGGGTAACAAGAGCGCCGCGAGTAGTATCGATGATGAAATTAACGACGATGAATGAGCGTGAATTTTCAGTCCTCCTCGAGACCTCCTCTCCTTGTCCTCCTCGGGGTACGTTCTCTTTACTCTCCTTTGAATTCCGGGAACGTCTCCGTGTACCCCAGGGCGTATCTCAAGTAGGCGCAGGTTTCGTTCAGAAACGGGTCGTTCGCAATCGCGCGCTTGAACGGCGTTCTGTTTTCCAGGCGAGTGAAGTGCTCGTTCTTCCCCAACTCTTCCGTCGACCACCGCTTGGTGTCGAATTCCTTCGCCAGTTCCATCATGTCCTGGATATCGGGTTCCGCGAACTGCAGATGGCGCAACACCCGACGCACGGTTTCGTCAAAGTTGTCCCTGAAATCCTCAAGCTTCAAGTTCAGCGCGTCCGGGTCCCTCTCCGCGTCGCGGAACGCCAACACCATGGTTCGAAGCTCGTCGTCCGCCATTGATATTTCAGCCTCCATCGCGGTTAGCGGGGTTGTGTTTTTAATCAAGTCGCGGTACGATTTTCCCGCCATGTTAGGCGCGGGTTTGTGCAGCCACCCTTCGTCCAGTGGAAGCCTGCGGTGGTACAAGTACCCGCTCACTAAAACGTCCACTGGGTCGCGAACCACGTGGACCATGCGATACCGGGCCGAAGTTTCAGTGGAAGAACTTTCCGACGAAGAACTTGCAGAAGAAGAACCGTCAGAGGAACCTTCAGAACACAGTAGCTCGGGTAGCCCTACCCGTTCCCGACTTTGCAAATCGTTAACGCGCCCGATAAACTCGGGCACGACTTTCCCGAAATGGTAATCCAGAAAAACCCCCGCGTCGTTCGCGCTGGCGAAATCTTTTTGCTCAAACCGCTCGGGGTGGTCCTCCAAGTCCCTGAAATCCACAAACGCGCCGTACAAATCGTTCCATTTTTGGGCGTTTCTTTTTTGTAACGCCTTCAACACCTCGTCATTGCTAGCGTCGCCGCCAGAAATGATGGTGCTGAAGATGTCGTGCATCAGCGCCGTGCCTGTTTTGTGGTGCGTCGCGACGACGCGTTTGATTGGAAGTTTCGAGTTTTCGGTGGACGCGCCTCCGCGCTTTTTCGTCTCGGCGGAGACGCCTCCAGTTGCGGAGAAGCTTCCAGTTTTCAACAAGTACTCCAGCTGTCTCCTGTCCTCCGCGGCGAGTTGCGCGACGTCATTGATGTTGGACGACGTGCGATCTGCCAGCGCGTCGCGATAGGCGTACCAGGGAAGGGACTGGAGATTCGCACCGGCGAGCGGTTTTAGCGTTCGCGTGTCAGTCGAGGTACGGGGCAGTTTCGGTTTCCTCGAAACCTGTACCCCGACATCCTTCGGGCGCAACACGCTGGCTGTGTATGGTGTGACCCCAAAACCGTCATTCTCCTCGGCTCCAAGTGGCAGGAAGTGGCTCTCGAGCCACGTTTCCAAAGTTCCGTCTTCGAAACCCGGAGTCAACTCCGTGAGGTCGGCTTGCCTGGGAAGCGCGTCCGCGCTGATGACTTCCCAGAGAAAGTACGCCGTCCACGTGGCGAGGGCGACGCAGGCGAGGGCGAAGAGCACAGTGGAGACGCGCCAGGCAAACACGCGAGTGGTATCGCCGTCCTCGGCGCGCTTCGTGCGTGCGCAGCGCGACGGCGAGGTCATCGTGGAAACAGGCACCACGAGTCTTTGAGTGGCCACCATACGACACACGCGGATAAGCCTCGACCAGCAGACCAGTCCTGTGGAGTCCAGCCCAGGGCTGTCGGGTCAGGCCCTACACTTTTTCTCGAAGCTCGCGTCGACGTCGAACCTGGGCGTAGCACGAGTCCTGACGCTAGCGTATATGGCGTCGAGTGCAAGGCTCGGCGAGCGGGGGTGCCGCGTGTCCGGTTTGCCTCCCCGAGAGTTTTTTCTTCTCGGCTTTCCGAGGGTTTTCTTCTCGGCTTTCCACGATTTTGGCCTTCCTTTTTCTCTCTTCGCGTCCGCGAGTCACAACGCAGCGAGGCGAGCCGAGCTCGTACCTGCGAATCTGCCCAAATCGCCTCCCACCCGACGCGAATGCAATCGACCACTCACGGCATTAACGGCATGGTCGAAGACGCCACGCACGCCTTATTCGGGCTGTCTCTCTTCGAGACCACCGCGAGGGTGACGCAAAAGCCTTTGCTCGGCACTTCCGGAACGACTCACCCGAAGGGCTCGAACGACGCGAAGCTGAGGGTGACGAGAAAACGCGCACGTGCGTTGGATTACCAGCATCCCTTCGAGATGCAGCGCAGCACGTCCATGCGACTCCGTACCGCGGATCACCCCACGCCTTGGCCGCACGACGACCCCACCGTGTGCGACAGGACCTCCAACTCGCCGCGGTCTGTGTCTGGAAACGAAAACGAAAACCAGAAAACGGAGTGGTGCTCCCTTCCTTTGCTGAACACCACTCGTACAGAAAAAGACCCTCAGCACATACCCGTTGAAACCAACACGGAGGAAGACCTTGAATCTTCGGTTCTCATGATGCTCACTCCGGTCTGGTAAGGCACCCGAAAGGAAAAGGCGTTTCGACGAGCGAAAAGCGCGAAGCGCAGGACGCACAGCTGTGCGTCCGCTGTTCCATCGGCGCATCGCCGTCGCGACGGTTTCTTTTTTTTCGCCAAGGAGAGGCTGTGAAGAAACTCGCGAACAAGTTTAGAGGCCTCGTAATGAGGTCAATCACGATACGTAGCTGTGGTGTTGTACGATGCATATCCGCGCTCTCGTTCCCTTCGACCCCGTCGCACTTCAACTTTTCACCTGCAACCTTTGGGAAAAATGGCCTTTTTTCGAGGCATATGGCTGACTGAAAGCCCATACAAAAAAGGTTGTGCCCATCTTTCCGGCCGCCGTCGTACCCGGGCACATACCCGCTCGCGGCGTCGTTCCGGGTGCAACACCGGTTCTGGGTGTCGGACCGACGTTCCAAGGCCCCGGGGGCGTCGCACCCGTGGCGATCCGCGCGCGTTTTCTGGCGGCCACCAGTGCACTTGCACTTGCACTTCTGGATCGGTCGATTTTGCCGCCTCATTTCCGGGTGCGGGTGCGCGATCGCTGCAGCGCGCGGGCCCCTTAGACGCACGGAGTGAGGCCAACGAGGTGTGAGAGGCTTGTTTGCGACGCGTCATGGCGCTCTCGGTGCAGCGCGCGACGCTTAACAACGACACGCCAATCTCAGGGTACGTCACCGCCCCGGAACGCGAGGGCAAAAGACACACGCCCGAACGATCGAACAACCACGGTCGATGATCACCACGCGATTCCCACCGCGATCCTCTGTACCTGTGTCGTCGCCCGTGTGTATCGACCCCAAAAACTGACCCTCCATCGTTACCTCCCCTCCCCCTCACAGCGTGGAGCTCACCCCGTACGTCGTGACGCGCAAGGGCGACGGCACGTCCACGACCGCGGACATCACCGAGCTCGATCCCGTGGATGGGTGTCACCTGCGGTACCGGTGGTTCCGGTCGTCCTCGCACCGCAAGGCGAGCGTGTGCAGCGTGCACCCCGGTGAGCCCGCGGTGCTTCAAAACGTGCACAGCAAAACGTACCACTGCACAGAGGACTGCTTTACGCAAAGCTGGAGGGAGTGGATGAGGCACAAGATGGCGACGGGCGGGCGCGACGAGGGGGTTGGCGCCCAGACACCGCTGTGGAAACCGCCGCATCTGAAGGACCAATCCACGGGGGGGGGTGCGCCGCCGTCGCCGCACGGCGGGACAAATAACACGACGAGCGACAACTACCACCGCCCGAAGCCTCACAAGTACAACGGCTCTGCCGACACTTCGGGAGGGAAGGACGGGAAGGACGAGCCCGAACAATGGACCGAGGTTGGCGTGGAGAAGAGTTACTACTCGACGGTGGAGGACGTCGGGCACTTACTGAAGTTCCTGGTCGTATCCGTGGACGCACACGGACGGACGCAGGCTGGCGGCGAAAACGGGTTCACCACCGGCCGGGTTATTCCCGCCCCGACGCCGCCTCGCAGGAACCTGGTACCGGTGGCGCACCACGACGGCGCGGAGGGCGGGCGGTTCACCGTGCTGACGTACAACGTCTTGGCGGATTTGTACGCCACCGGCGAGATGTACCCGTACACCCCCTCGTGGGCGCTTTCGTGGAACTACAGACGGGAGAACATTCTGAAAGAGATCGTGCAGTACGACGCGGATATTCTTTGCTTACAAGAAGTGCAGAGCGACCACTTTGAGGATTTTTTCCTCGGCGAGCTCGGCAAACGGGGGTACACCGCGGTGTACAAGAAAAAGACGGCGCAGGTTTTTTCGCAAGGCACGTATGTCATCGACGGGTGCGCTATTTTCTTTAAAAAAGATCGCTTCACCCTGATCAAGAAGTACGAAGTGGAGTTCAACAAAGCCGCGCTTTCGCTTGTGGAGAGCTTAGGTGGGTCGTCCACGAAGAAAGAAGCCCTGAACCGTTTGATGAAGGACAACGTCGCGCTCATCGTGGTTTTGGAAGCCCTCGACCAGCCGCACGCGCGTGATCCGTCGGGGAAACGACAACTCCTGTGTGTCGCGAACACGCACATCCACGCCAACACCGAACTCAACGACGTGAAGCTGTGGCAGGTGCACACGTTGCTGAAAGGTTTGGAGAAAATCGCGGCGTCCGCGGAGATTCCCATGGTGGTGTGCGGGGATTTCAACAGCACCCCCGGAAGCGCCGCGCACAACTTGCTGTGCAACGGGCGCGTGGACGGCGCGCACCCCGAGCTGGCGACGGACCCGTTTGGCATTTTGCGTCCCCCCTCCAAGCTGCAGCACCCCTTACCGTTGGTAAGCGCCTACACCGCGCTTACCAAGCAGCCTTGCCTGGAGAGCGACGAAGCCGAGCGCCAGCGCGGCAGAATGGACGCGACCGGCACGGGTGAGCCCCTCTTCACAAACTGCACCAAGGATTTCTTCGGCACGTTGGACTACATCTTCTACACGGACGATACCCTGGCGCCGCTTTCGCTGCTGGAAGTGCCCACGGAACACGAGTGCCGCTCGAAGTACGGCGGGCTTCCCAACACGCAGTGCAGTTCGGACCACGTGTCGCTGATGGCGGAGTTCCAGTGGGGGGCGCGGCAGTGGTGAGAACTTTCTCGGGATGGTCCATCCGAAAACGAATTTGCTATTTGCGACTCGAACGCAGCCTTGAGCGCTCGAGCCGCGACTTTTGACAAAGCCCTGAGCTTTGTCCATTACTGATTGGTGTATCGTGTGTGTGATGATGAGTTTCACAGAGAAGGGAGTCCCTCGATTGTACGATCAAACTAATCTATGACCCAAAATCACTTAAGAAGCTCTTACAAATTAATACGCGTCTCTCAGTGCGTGGCGCCGATGTCGTACTTTGCGTAGATTGCTCGCATTTCTTCGTCGTCCGAGCTCTCGTCGTCGCTCATGGGCTGGTACGATATCGTAGGCATGCCTTCCGGCATCTCTTCCGCCCAAAACGTAGCGCTAGCGGTTTCTTTGCGAGCCTGTTCGTCGGTTTCGTCGCCGTGAATCGTGGGGGACCCGAGCGGCGACCGTGGTAACTTTTTTGGCGACCCGGCTCCGTCTCGATTCGCGTTGACACCGCGACGCGGCGAAACCGAAACCGCCGCTTCTCGTTCTCGGTCGTCCTCCTCGCGTTTTGTCCCACTCGACTCCGCGTCATGGGAAATTTCCTCGTCCCAGCACACGGCTTCGGACATCCGTTGCGCCCCCCACCGCGTGGGGAGCGCCCACTCCGACGCGCCTCTTCCCGTGGTGGTTCCAGTCACCGCCGTCCCCGCGTCCGTCGCGTCGTCGTCCGGGTCTGAGGAATCGGACCCAGACGCGCGGTCATTCGCCAAACCCTCGCCAAACCCTCGCGACAGCTCCGCGAACGTGTCCCGCGAAACGCGCAAAACCTCGGAATCCGCGTCGTCTTCGTCGTCGTCCCGGGCGGGGGATTGCGGGGACGACTCGCCTTCGGGGAAAAGAGGCACGCGCGCGAACGACCGCGCGGGCGCCACGACACGCATTTTGTTTTCCAGCGCGGCGTCGTGTTGGTGGTCGCCGAACGCGCTGTTGACGGATGACGCGTCGCTGGCTCGGAAAAGCCGAACGTCATCGTCGCTCGCCCCGACAGAGCGCTCGCGGCTCACGCGCACCGGGTCGCCCCTGCCCAAACCGCCAACACGGGGCGTGGTGAGGACACGCGCGCTGCGCATCGCCGCCGCGCCCGCCGCGCGCCACCGCGTTTCCGGGTCGTCCAGGGAATAACTCAAAGGGTCCTCCGCCGCGACGGGCGTGAACGCGGAGTTTCGCGAGGGAATCAGTTTGGTGGCGCCGAATACGCCGCCCGTTGCTGTCGCAGTGGCGACGTTTTTCGAAACCGCGTGTTCTTTCCGCGCCATAGTCGCACCCGCCATAGTCGCACCCGCCATAGTCGCACCCGGCGGCGGCGCGTACGCCGGCGGCGCGTACGCCGGCGGCGCGGTGTTTGTTTCGTCGTCCATCACAAGCGCCCGCCGCCGCAAAACCCGCATCTCCGGCCGCGACGGAACGGGAAGGGGAGGCATCGCGTTTATTGTGCCGAATGAGCTGGCACCTCGGGCATCAACCACTACGTCTTCTGTTTTCGCCGGAGATAGCCGTGGAGCGGCGGTTTTACCGTCATTCGTTTGTACTCTTTGTGTGTTGTCGTCACCCGCGCCGACCACGGATCGGCGAATCACGCGCAAACCGCTGCGGTGCGAACGCCGCAGCGGGTCATCCGATTTCGCCCTGAAAGCACTGGTACTCGCTCCACCCCTGCCATCTCTGTTCGCAGCAGCCCCGCTGTCGGTCATGTTCCCTCTGCTTTTGCGTCCTCCGCCTTCGTAGGACCAATTTTGGGTTTCATCTGGGTCGTCGACGTCGCGCACGTCGCGCGCGCCGCCGGTAAATCGCGAAAAGCGTTCCAAACTCGCCGCAACGTCGGGGGTCCACAGCGTGTTCGTGCTCGCGTCCACCGCGGTTTCGTTGATTCTTGACGCGTACGCATTTCGGTGTGGTCCACGGCCGTACCACTCGCTCGATGACCTTAAACTATTACCGAGGCTGGAATCGCGGCCTCCCGATCGATCCAAACCCGAGCCCGCGAAGTCGCCCGCCGAGCGTCCTCGCGAACGCGTGAGTTGCACTTTCAGATGTTCGACTTGCGCGTGGAGCTCGAGCAACTGCGCCTGCTGCTTCGCCAGGACGTTCGCGGTGTTCACGTCCAGCTCTTGATCACACACATGCGTGCGCTCGTGTCGCACGTGCGCGCCAGTTGACACGAAGGTATCTTCGGGAAGCACGCGCGCGAGCGTTTGGACGGCGGACAACCGAACCGCGCTTTTCCCGACTCCGCCGTGGTCCCCGTACACCCCGTTCCACGCGTCGTCATGTCCACTCGTTGTTGGCTTCGTGGCGTGGTACGAGCGCGTCAACCTCGCGGGCTCAACCGACGCGCGCGGGGGGTGCGAAGGCGCGTCGAAGTACGCGGAGGCGGAGACCTGCGTCGCGAAGTCGCCGCGGGAATCCACCGCCGAGTGCGTCGCATGTCGCAAGGACGACGACAGCGAGCGATACGCGGAAGGCCGACTCGGGTCGGGAGCGCCGAGACCTCGTGATGCCGCCGCGCTCGCGGGTGGAGGACTGGGATACGGCGCGGGCGGAGGCCTCTCTCTCGGCGACGGCGGAAGCCGCGCGTACCCGGCCATCGGAACCGTCCGAAGATGTCAGACGTGCCCTTTTCGCCGGCAGCTGCGTTCAAACAGATCCACGCACAACGCGAGCCCTACGGTCCTTCCCAGCCTCGAGGGACGACAAAGCTAAAGTTGGACGCCGGAGCCTTACACACTCACGGCACGACGCACGCGTCGATACTACGGGCGATCGTCGCGCGGGGTCGAATGGCAAGCCACCGCAGTCACGTCGCGGAGTCCAAGAGAAGCAATCTGCGGAGATGAGAGAAACAAGCGGGAAAATTGTGAAGATAAAAAATGTTTGCGTTTTTTTCCATTAGCCGGAAACATTCGACTCGCAAACGGCGGAACAAAGAGCAAGAAGGCAGACATCAACCTCGTGGGGATTCCACACTCGGTATTCAAAGCCGACAACCTCATGGGAGACGTGATCTTCCGCAGCGTGTTTGGCATCGAAGCGGGCAACCTGGTCGCGAAGCACAACGCGGACAGACTTGCAGGCGCAATACTACAACACGCGTGCATAGAGAAACAGGTGGAATACAACGAAGCGCTTGCTCCACGCCCGGGCACCAAATGTCTCATCCTTGGTGTGGAGACGGGAGGCCGCATGGGCAAAGACCTTCTTGAACTCTTGAGCTACTGCGTACTGACCTAGACCAACAGGACGCTGGGGGTGCCACGCCGAAGCGCTTCCACCGTCAGAACCACCGGCAAAAAGTGTAATCCAAGTACAAAATGCCCTCCCCACTACTGTCGACTGTACTGAAACACGAGCGTCCGGTTCTGTTTCCAACCACGAGGAGATTTTCGAGTTGACAAGACGTATTTCGAACCTCACGGCGGAGGTGCAGCTTTGCGAAATCGACAAGGAGAAGCTGCGACAGTTGCGGGAGGACGCGGAAACTCGCAGAAGCGAAGCCGAGGCGAAGCACGCCAACGCCGAGGTGGAGCTCGCGAGGTCACGTGCCGCGATTAATCGCCTGGCGAGCCTAGAAACGGACTTGCACCGGGTCATCGCGAGCAAGGAAGCTGGGAAGGAAAGGCACCGGGCTGAAATACGCGCGTCCACGAGCGAGGCGGAATCGCGAAACGCGAAACTCACCGCGGAGGTTGGGTATTACAAACAGCAGCTTGATAAGAAACGAGAGAAGAAAAGGCTTCATCTGATGGTATCTGTCGAGCCCGGGCCACTTGTTCACGTCCACCTCCGCCGAGACGACTGCGTTGGGCTTTCGGAATCGAACTCCTTCCCACGCGCCTTTCTTGCCCGCGGCGATCACGAGTCCGCGTTTTGGGACGGCGGGGCCGACGCGGCGAGTGGTGCCGACCGCAGGCGCGACGCGGAGTGAGGCGAAGGAAGCGAGCGCGTGCGTCATCGTGCGAAACAAGCGCGCGTGCGAATGAAGGCAGTTCGCTAAACCAGGGGCGAGGCACCACAGCACCTGCCACGTCACTGGTCAGCGCTGCTTCTTGTCGTTGTTTCTTTTTCGTTCGACCTTCTTCTTTTTCGGCACTTCCGAGAGACGAGCCGCCACTTCGCGACGCACGCCGCGCATGGGCACGCGCGACACCTTTCACGGGGGACCGTCCCCGGGGACCGGGGGCGGTCAACGCCACGCGAATGATTCGGGCGCTGAGGATGAGCACGGCGTCGCGGGCGGGGCGCGAACTCCTTTTCCCCCGAACCCCGAAACCACGGGAGAGACCAGATCTGACTCGGAAAACACCACCGGAACGCCAAGGATTGCATTGGCGCTCACGCTTGACGACGTGGTGGGCCCTCCCCCTGGGGCGTTGGACCCGGGCGGGTTCGAGTTCTCGCCGGATGACCAACACATCGCGTACCTTCACGCGCATTTACCGAAAGACGACGGGGCCACCGACCAAAACTGGACTTCGTGGATGCTGTTCGTGATGGACGTGCAGAGTGGCACCCGACACGCGTGTTTCGACCCTTCCAGCCTTCGAAAGTGCGGCGAGGCGAGCGTGCTTGGGTTGACGCACGCGAGCATGGGCGTGACGCGGTACCACTGGGCGAGTGGGGCGGTGAACCCTGCGCGGTTGTTGGTGCCGCAACCCGAAGCCGCGTACGTGGTGGACGTCGCGAAAATAAATCAATCGCTCGACATTGTGGGCGACGGCACGGACCGCCCTCAGACCACGTACATCTCCCCACCCAGGTGCGTGGTGCGATCGACCCCGGAGTTTTCCGCGCTTGATGTGAGCATTTCACCCGACGGCGAGTGGGTGGCGTTCGTGAGGGATAGCGAAATCCACGTCGCGCCCACCACCGCGACGGGGTTTGAAACGAAACGCGTGCCCACAAAGGGTGTCCGTGGCGGGTCCATGGAAATGCAGGTGCCCACATCCACAAGAGTCACGCACGGCGCACAAGGCCGGCCCTTCATCACGCACGGCCTCGCCGAGTTCGTCGCCGCGGAGGAGATGCGGAGGGACAGGGGCTTGTGGTGGCACCCGGACTCGTCGAAAATCGCGTTCACGCGCGTGGACAGCTCGAACGTCTCGTTGGTGGACGTGAGAACCAGCGCGTACCAGGAAGACGGGGACGAATTCGGGCACGTGGGTAGGCGAGGATCCGTAGGTCCGGGCATTGGGCCTGGTATCGGGCCTGGTATCGGGCCTGGTATCGGGCCTGGTATCGGGCCTGGCATCGGGCCTGGTATCGGGCCTGGTATCGGACCTGGTATTGGGCCTGGCATCGGACCCTCGCCTGGGATCGGGCCGGGCGCGCAGGTCAGCCATAGCGACCCGGGCCGCGGTACCGACCAAGTCATGGGTACCGGCGCGCGCGTCGCAGCTAACGCGTCCGACTACACCCAGGTCCGAGTTCGTGTAGAGCAACACTCGTACCCTTTCGTGGGGGAGACGAACGCGCGGGTTACGTTGGGGGTGGTGGACGTGTCGCCGGTGACGAAGGCGGCGAGCGGTGGATCCAAACACCAAAACGTCGGTACCCAAAGCGGCGACCCAAACGCGTTCGCCGTGACGTGGCTGGATTTGGATTGCGGCGGGCCGAAGGACAAGCGCGTCGTGACAAGCACGTCGGCGGGGGATTTGGAGGAGTACTTGTGTTCCGTCACGTGGGTCACGGCGCGGTGCGGTTCCGACAACAGCGCTTTTGACGACAGCGCAAAGCGCGGCGAGAGCGGTTCGACCGTGACCGACACACCCGGACACGAAATTCTCGTGCAAACGCAGAACCGCGCGCAAACCCTCGTGCGCCAAATTCTGTTCAACTCGGAGACCGGTGAGAGACGCCAGACGCCGCTCAACCTTGAAACGGTAACGGGCACACACGGCGTGGACGATTGCGACGCGTGGGTGAACATCCCCGACCCGCCCACGGTGTTGCGCACGTTCGCGAAACGCGGCGTCGGCGAGTGGGACCCGGGCGACGCCGTGATCGTTTCCGAGCGCGACGGGTACAGGCACTTGTACTTGGTGCGGCGAGGCGGGAAGACTCAAAACGGTGATTCAACCACCAAAAAACCACCGCATGTCACCCGCCTGACCAAAGGTGACTGGTGCGTGCACCGCGTGCACGGCGTGGACGAGGAAAGCGGCCATGTGTACTTCACCGCAAACGAAAAAAGCCCGCTTGAGCAGCACTTGTACCGGTGCTGCCTCTCCCCGAAAGAAAGCGACGATGACCGGGTTAACGGAAGCAGCGATGGAAGCAACCATTTGCCTTCATCAGGCACTGGAGCGTGTGACAACACCCACGCGTCGTGCACCACATCACACCACGCCTTTGCCCTGGAGCGCTTAACCCTGAAACCCGGTGTGCACACGATTGCGCTTAACTACTCCTTCACCCGGATCGTGGACGTGTTCGACGACACCCAGACGCCCCCGGGGGCGAGCTTGGTGCCGATTTTGAAAGAAACCACTTTGGACTGCAACCAGACGACTTCCGGGTTTTCCAAAAAACTGAGTGACTCGACTCGGTCACCGGTCGCCGTCGCCGCCGCCGCGGCTGCGCTGCTCATCGCGGAACGCGCGGAGGTGCTTCTTTGCAAAAACGGCACCGACCAGCTCTGCGCGACGACGGCTTCGTACGCGCAAACCGACGCGCAGTACGTGGCGCCCACTTTGTTTACGGTACGTATTTCCCAACCCAATCCAACGACTGTTTGCCGGTACAAGACTGACACTTTCTTTTTTATAATCTCAGTTTCTCGCCGCCGACGGCGTCACGAAGCTGCACGGCGTGGTGTATTTGCCCGACGCGGAGAAAAACGGCCCGCCTCCCTACCCACTCATCGTGGCTGTGTACGGCGGGCCGAACACGCAGATCGTGCGGAACACGTGGGCCCTCACCGCTGACGCGCGGGCGCAGCGCATGCGGGCGAGCGGCGTGGTGACGTTGAAGCTGGACAACAGGGGAAGCGCGAACCGCGGGAAGAAGTTTGAGGGTTTCGTACGCGCGAAGCGCTCCGAATCATCAGGCGCAGACACGAACCTAGGTGACGTTGAGGTGCTTGATCAAGTCAGAGGGGTTTCCTTTCTGATTGAAAAAGGGTGGGTGGATCCGAAACGCGTGGGCGTCTCGGGCTGGTCCTACGGCGGGTTCCTCGCGGTGAACTGTTTGTTGCAGCACCCCGACGTTTTCTCCGTCGCCGTCGCGGGCGCGCCAGTCACGGATTGGTCAAATTACGTCGCGCACTACAGCGAGCGGTACCTCGGGCAGTTATCCCCCGAGACGCAAGGTAGGTACGACGCGAGCAGTCTGGTGCACAGGGTGAAAGGCATGCCGGAGTTGGGCAACGGCCGGGACAAACAAAAGCGACTGCTGCTCGTGCACGGCGCGTCGGACGAAAACGTGCACCTCAGGCACACGAAAAGGCTCGTCCAGGCGCTCGACCAACACGACGTGATACGAGGCATGGACGATTTCGGGAGTGGTTTGGATCACACCGGGGGCGGTTTGAATCCTGACGGCAGTGAGCAAACAGACACACGGCGAAGCGAAGGATCTTCGTACGAGCTTTTGGTCATCGCGGGCGAGCGACACGTCCCGCGCGGGCGAAACGCGAGGCGCGCGCTGGAACGACGCGTGTCGTCGTTTCTGCAAAACGCACTTTGTTTGGCAAGCGGATCGTGAGCGTTCTTTTACGTGTTTTTTGTCATTGTGTCGGAAAGTAATCCGTTCCACGCGTCCGTTTTCACTAAGTGAGACCCTGCGTCTACGACCGAGCAAGCTTTTGCGCTAAGCGCTTCGACGGCGCCCGCCGCCCGCGTTTGTTCGCGGCGGGCGCCGACCGTAAGTAGTGATGTCCTTTTAGTCGTGTGCGTTGTTAGTGATGTCCTTTTACGTTGTAGTGCATACGTAGTGCGTGTCCTTTTTAGTGGTGGCGTTGAAAGGATGTGTCGAAAAGATTGGGTCAAGCCGTGGGGTCAAAATCGGACTGACCCAGGTTTTCTAACAAACGCCGCTTTTCAATATTCGCACACGAGAGGGACAGGGAAAGGGACGGGTTTTGGAGATTTTGAAAGGTGATTCTGACAGGCTTTTGGAGTTTGTGAAGCGTAGTTTTCGAAGCCTTCATTTTTAGCATTTCCTATCGCTCGCCGGTCAACCCTCTGACGTCGCCTTCGCGGAAATCCAGCTGATAGCAAGTTCTGGAAAAAGCACGGGGTGACGAGCGCGCGCGACTTCACGGGCGCCGCGATCAAAAACCTTAACAGTAACACGGGTCATGTGATAGCCCTGGACGCTTTGAAATGGTGTTTTCTTCCGATGTCCCACTTAGCGCATCACCTTTTGGAGACGGCCTAGGCCTGCACGCGACCTGAGAGCGGCGGACCCGGAGAGGCTGCTGACAGGCAAAAAAGTTTACCTTCGTCCGTGAAAGATTTGCTCCCGTACTTTGACTTTGTGCGCGACGTTCTCTAAAATCATGATAGTAACACATATCATCCGATGACGCACAACGCTTTGAAATGGAGTTTCTTGTCGATGTCTTCAGGTGACTGAATGATGTTGTCGTCGTCCTAGACATGTACGTCGACCCGAGACGCGGAGACCCGTGGACTACTTTAGGTTGGTATTTTTCATCCAAAAAATTTACATCTCCCGAGCACCACGGACCTCGGTTTGCCGGATGTTTAATCGGTGTTTGGGAATTTGAAACTTAAAGTGAAACGCAGTTTTCGTCACAACCTACGCTTCAAAAACTCCCTTACCGTGTCAAAATCACCTTTCAAAATCTCCAAAACCCGTCCCGCCCGAGGCACTCTCAAAGGCGATCGAAGTGGTGGCGACAAACAAGTGTGTCGAGGGTTGGCCGGCGAGCGATAGGAAATGCTAAAAATGAAGGCTTCGAAAATCACGCTTCACAAACTCCAAAAGCCTATCAGAATCACCTTTCAAAATCTCCAAAACCCGTCCCTTTCCCTGTCCCTCTCGTGTGCGAATATCGCTTCTCATCGTTTTTCCTTTTCCGCTGCTTGCATGACCGGGAAAACCACCGAAAACGCTCAGTTTTCGAGGGGGTCGTGCCGCGTGACGACATGCACGAGGTCTTACGCATGACCAGCGGCGCCCAAAAACGCAGGCATGGACGCTACACTCATGGGCTAGGATCCTCAAGCGTCCGCGGCGCAAACAGATGCGTGTGCGCTCCGGAGCGGCGGACGACTAGGGGATGCGAATTTCGCACCATCAAAAAAGCAGTAAAGGAAACTTGTGTCGCATCAATCAGCGGCGTCATTTTGGGTTTTCGCGTGCGTGCGCCCACAGGGCCTCAGACGGCGAGACGCGCTCGAAGTCGTGCTCACGGTGTTTCCGCACTGTGATCTCGAGCCTTGAGACGTCATCGCGTCCCGCTCCGATCTCACGCCTGGCCTTGTCCGTGGTGAACCCGCGTTCGTGTGATCGGACGTGCCCGTGAATTGTCCCGCCGACCCGAGGCGGATCTGGAACGCACGCGAGTGGACGTGCACGATGAGCGACCCGTCGCCTGTACCCGCGAAGGCGAAGGAGGAGAAGAAATCCGCGTGGGCGGCGGTGTTGCAGCACGGCATCAGCGGGTGGAGCAGCTACACCGACACCGGTGAGGCCGTGGACCGGCACGTCGAGGAGGATGGGGAACACGCCACGAGCGCCCCTCGGGGTTCAGACGGAGGGTCGGAGCCCACCAAGCCTGGTGAGAGCAAGGGTGCCGGGCTTCCCAGGCAAGGCACTTCACAGGACTTAGCTAAGAAGGCGGAAAAGGCTGGTGAGGGTGACGGGGATGCCGGGGACGGGAAGGAACCCGGGAAGGACGCAAATGGCCCTGGAGGCAAGGGAAAAGCCCCCGCCCTGGATGCGGGGTGGAAACAGTACCGGAAAGACGTGGAGTGGCAGTGCCGGTGGCTCGAGCTTCGCATGAAGGAAGTTAGCGGGCATATAGGGCGGTACGAACGCATGCTCGTTGGGATCGAGCGGGCGAAGGAACGGCGGGACGAGAAAACTGGCGGGGGCGCCGACGCCGACGCCGAAAAGGACCAAGCGGAGGACGAAAAACAAAAACAAACTCCAAACTCCGAACCCAAAGCGTCGGATCCCAAATCCAACGTTTCCGAAACCGTGGCTTCAGAAAAGGCAAACAAAATGAAACGCAGGCGCACGCGCGATGCGAGCGCCCCGCCTCCCCCGTCCCCGGTGTTGGTGGCGCACCCTCTTTTCGACGAAACCAAACGCGGCGGCGGCGGCCAACGCGCGGGTGGCGTGAAAACGAACGGTGGAAAAGGGAGAAAACGCGCGCGTCTCGCGACGACCGATTCCGGACACCACGAACCACAAACCAAAACAATCTCAGGTGCCCGCAACGACACTGAGTGTTCCGACAGCGATTTGAGCACCGCGGCGCTGTATGAGCAGATCGAAGTGCTGCAGCAAAGGGTCACGGCGCTGCACGCGAGGTTGGGGCAACCCGTCCCCGCGATGCACGCGGGCGGCGCTGTGGCGTCAACTGCGGCGCGCGCTTCCGGGCCGACCGGGCTGGGCGGCAAGCTCTCCGGGCTCTCCGGGCACGGGCAATGGGCACTCGGCGGTGTTGGTCCTTCGGCTTTGAAAAAAACGCCCGTCTCCAGAAAGGATGACTTTGACATCAACAACGTGGTCGGCGCCGCGCCCGTCGGCGCCAAGTTCGTGGAGCGAGCGCAGCACCAGGATATCCAAACCCCCGTGGTCCGGCCGGCGCCGGTCTGGGACCCTGACCCTTCCGGGAAAGACGCTCCAGAAGACGAAGAAAACGACGTGTCCTCGGAGGACACCTCGGACGAGGCGTTCGTCAGGCGGCACACCAAGTTCGAAGTCGCGGAGCGCGTGGCGCGCTTGGGGCCGAAGAAGAAAAAAGAAAAGGGTGGCGGCGAGCAACGCGCGGGCGGAGGAAAAGCGGCGACGGAAAAGGATGACGCCGACAGCGATTTGGGGAAGATCGCTCACTTGGAGAACGAGGCGCAGGACGGGGAGCTGACCATGGAGGGGGACGACGCGGATGCGGCGGTCGCGGGGTGAGTCGCGGGGTGAGAGACAAAGACCGGCGTGCCGAGGAGGAGAAGAATGTAAAAAGCATTTCACCAAAGTCTTCACGTTTTCACTGCAAGCACTTCCTTCAACTCTCCACACTCTGTTGGCAACCTGTAGGTTGAGTTTTTTATTTTCGAGTCGCGAATCGGGACATTTAAAAGCCGCCGGCAACCGACGTTAAAGCTTTCATCGGGAAATAGCGCACTGCTTTACAATAGTCTGCAAGCCGATCTAGTGGCTCGTTGTTTGTTAAATAGTCCACAAGTTACCTTCCATTACTGCTGGTAACAGTACTACGTACGGTTGTGGAAGTACGTAGTACGCGTTACCAGCGCACGCGTTACCGGTAGCGGAACCCTATCATTATTTGCAGAACCAAAATGAGTTTAGAGTGCAAATGGTGATAACATCCCCGCTACGTCTTCGCGGGCGCCGCGTCCTCGACGACTTCCGTTGGGGTTTCGTTCGTCTCGGCGTGGTTTTTGTGTGCCTCGACCGTGTTTTCCTCGGTAACACTCGACAAACCCTCCATCTCGGCCATGTCTACGGGCTCGTCCACGTCCGTGGCATCGTCCGCCTGATCCGAGTCATCCTCCTCGTCTGAATTGCCCGCCACCCTCTCTCCCCAGGACGCTCGCCTGAACTGTTCCGCTAGCACTCCTATATGCGCCGCGACGGTTCGGTTGGCGTCGTCCCCAATCGAGCCCGCTAAAACCCGTTCCACGGCTTCTTCGTTCCCTCGCCAGGTCACGGATACGGTATCGACGCTCCCCATATTTTTAATCACCACGCCGGTGTGCGTTTGAAACCGCAACGTCGCGAACGCGGCGGCCAGTTCCTCGCCGAGGTCTTGTTTCATTTTCGTAAACGACGACATCGGCATGTGAACACCCCCCACCGGCGAGGTCTGCTCCATCCGGGCCGCTAAGTTCGGCACGTCGCCGAAAATGTCGTACTGCATGCACGTCCGGCCCACCACGCCGCTGAACACGGGGCCGTGCGCCAAACCCACTCTGACTTGCAGCGGCGTACCGTCTGGCAACCGGAACCCGGTGTCCTGAATTTCCTGCAGAACGCCTAGCCCGAACGTCAACGCGCGCAACACGTGCCGGTGCGCGTCCTGTGATTGCGAAAGAAAAGTGTCAGTCTTTCTTCCTTTTAATGACTAGTGTACTCAAACATTCACAGAGGGGCTGTAAACACGGTTGGGATTTGGGAAAGCCCCAAGGCCGTACCTGTTTCACGCCCATGTCCGCCATCAGCCCGCTCACGGCGAGGTACCCGTCCCCAACCGTTCTTATTTTGGTAACCCCGTGCTCCTCGCCAACCGTATCCACCAACGCGAAGTAGTGCTCCAGGAAACGCAGCACCCCGATCGGTTTTACGTGCTTACACATATCAGAGAAACCCACGATGTCCACGAAGATCACGGTCACGTCCGCGTGTCGCCGCGCCTTGACGCCGCTGTGCCGGTCCACACGCCGCGAACCCGTGTGCGCGCTCAAGCGCAGCTCACGAAGCGCGTTCGCATCGAGCGCGTTCGTGGGGGAGACGCCGCTCAGCGACGAAACGGATCCAACGACCCCGTCCCCGAGCCCCAGCGACAAGGAGGAGCGCAGCGAGTGCTCCCTCGACCGGGGCGGCGAAAAAGACGCGACGCTTGAGGACGAGCGCGACACGCGCGCGCCCCCCGACCACCCGCTCGAGTGGCTCCCTTCGCCCATCACCGCGCGCAGCACCGGGGTCAACAACCGCCGCGCCCACGTCCCGCTTCCTCTTTGTGTGTCACCCCCCAACCGCTTTGAATCCGAGGTATCGCTGTACGCGCCGTAGCTCCGCGCGCCCCCTGTTTTCGCCGCCACCCGCTTTCCCTCCCGCAGCCGGTGCCACTGTTGTTCGAAAACCTCCCTGGCGACGGGCGGGGGCATGATGGAGCATGCGAGTGTTTTGTGCGCGTGAATGGCGTTTTCGCTCTTTTCGGTGAGCATGCGCAACAGAATCAAACCGTTCGCGGTCACCCCTAACAGCGTCGCGACGTAGTACATGTGCACCTGCCATGTCCAGACCTGCACGACGTGGTAGTGAGTGCGGAACAACGCGCGGCAGGGCTGGTCTGTTGTGCGCATTGCCTGCTCGTACCCGACGGTCGTCACGACCACCGCGATGAACAGCGCCGCGTATCTCACCTGCGTTTGTTTGTTCTGTAAAACCACCATCGCGGTGAACGGCGCGACCGCGGCCCACCCAAGCACACCCCCACTCCGTTCGAAACCGCCGCTCTCCATCTCAAGCAGCGCGGGCAACACCGAAACCGCGACGAGGTGCGCGTGCACCAAAACTTTGAACGGCGACCTGTGCAAGACGAACCTCTCGTACGCGATCGCAAAGGACACCACCGCGATGTACATCAGCGGCACCACCACCAGCGCGGGCTCTTCGTCGCCGTACAACGCCACCTGCAACACCGTCCACCCAAGGGAGCCGCAACCGCACACGAACACGGACCCGTGCAGCAAAAATGCGTCGCCCTCGATTCGGACGGCCGAACCGCCTCGGCCTATGCGCGTGCGGCGAGACGCAACGCGCGGGGGCTTGGCCATCGCGACGCGCGAAACCACGCGCGCGTTCGCTATGAGTGCTGGATACGGACCCCGCGCAGCACGGGTATTCTCCGTTTCAAGTTGATACCCACCCGACGGAGTGGCTGGCAGGTGGCAGCCAACCAGGAGGCAGGATTTTTTGCGTGCTGATGTTTCGTTTCGGCTCGTCCCCAGACTCGTGCGTTTTCGAGCATCGGCTTTCACTCTCATCGCCACGCACGCTCACTCGTTCGGCGCGCTCGACCGCCTCATCCGACGCGTCGCCCTTTGTCCCCGCGTATCGTACCGCGTGGTTCCGTCGGTCCTAAGGATAGACTTCGCCTGCCTCGGTGCGACGTCCGGGATTTCGTGTCCTCGATCGCGTTGTGCGTGGCGTGGCGTGGCGTGGCAGGTGCGTGTTCGAAAGCCACATGTGGACACGTGGAGTCGAAGCGCGTAAGGCGGAGGCGTAACGTATACACGTCATCGAAAGAGCGTTCCCCGTGCACGTGGTTGGCACCATGCTGGCGATCTTGGCGTCGGTGGTGAGCAAAGTGCGAAATCCAGAGCTCATGGCCTTATTCGACACCACCCTGCCATGGGTCGATTTTAGGGACGTGTGGGCGGTTGTTTCTTACGTGTTATTAGTGTGCACCCAACACGCGGGCGCGACGTACGTCACACATTACGAAATCGCGTGCGAAACGTTCGCCTGGGTGGGGGTGATGGCGAGGTGCTCGATTTCGAGGTACCGCCCACATTTGCCGTGGGGGATGATTCGTTTCGTCACCGTCGTCGCTTCCGCGATGGGTTTGAGGTACGAAATACGAACGCAGTGGGCGGTTATTGTGGCGAAGATGGCCACGGCGTGTTTGATTGACACTCGCGTGAAACAAAAACACGCCGCCCCCGAACACAACGGCAAACCTTTCCTCGAACTGCTGCGTGTGGAGTTCGGTACGTTCGTTTTCCTCACCGTCGTGACCCTGGTCACGCAATACGCGCTGGAGACGGTTGATAAGAAGAAATTTGAAACCGCGTGGGCGACGCGGCGCGGGGCGCGGTATTCGCGCGGAAACGGGGCCGAGCGCCGGCGCGCGCGACGCGGAGACGTGCGCTGAGGAGTCAACCCAATGACGTCTTCGAGCAAGGGAGACGGGTTGCGAGTGACATGTGATACATATGTGTGTAGATAGTTTGGCGCGAATAATTGCGCAGTTTTAAAAAAGTCTCCACAAAAAAAAAATATCCAGGTAGAGAGGTGGCGGCGTGTCTGCGTAGCGCGTGTGCATGTCCCGTTTTGTTGAACGACATGTCGAAGTTTGAGGACGCCGAAGCGTCGGGCACTCCGCTGACGCGCGTGGACTCAAGGAAATCGAATCGAGGAGACGCTCGATGGACCTCGGCGAGCGGCTCCTCAAGCCGCCGTTGCTACGCGCGTCGTCGTCGCGCGATGGGCTGAATCTGGCGCCCGGTTCGCCCGTCGCGGCCTCTCGGTCATTCTCGAACGCGACAGCCGCGCTGCTTCGCGCGGAGAACGCAACGCACAGACAGAACAACCACGCGATGCGTGAGGTGCTGGCTGAGGTGGCGGCTTTGCCTGCGGCGTCGGAAACTGAGTCGGGTGAAACCTCCGCGCTACACATCCTACAAAACGCGGTCGTGGTGCTTGACGAGGCGGACCGCATGCTTTCGGACGTGGCGGAAACCAAATCTCCGCTTCAAAACAGCTCTTCCGGGTGTTTATCGCCGTTTATCAACGCCGACATCGGTGACGCCGCGAGGGGTTTGCTACGGCAGTACGACCCCAGCGGTGTGGGGGACCCAACGTCGTTCCGAGATAACGCGCGACTCGCAGCGGTGGCGTACGACGCCCTGGTCGTCCGCCGAGCCGCCACGGCGTTCGCGCGGAGGTCGAAAAAAACGCGTTTTGAGGAAGAACGTCCTTCGTCGCCGGCACTCGCGCAGTCGCCGTCGCCGTCGAAGAAAAACGTAAACCCGCTGTGCTTCGATCTAGCGTGGACGGACTTGGGAAACGCGATTTGCAGTTGGCGAGACTTCGACGCCATAGCGCTGGACACCGCGATGCGAGCTGCGATTGGGAAGGAGCCAATCGCGGACGCCGACGCCGACGCGACAAAAGAAACACCCGCGCCTCGCGTTTCGGGAATTCTTCAGAAAACCACTTTAGCCGCGATGGAGCACTTGGGGTTGTTCGAGAAGGTGCCTGCGATCAAGAAACAAAACGTAGCAAACTTTCTGAATGCCCTGGAAAACCAATACGCCTCCCCCGAGTACCACAGCGCCGTGCACGCCGCCGACGTGGTGCAGGCTGTTTTGTTTATCCTCGCTCCGACAGGTTTGGAATCGGATTTAGTACACCGAATCAACCCCACCGCCGTGTTCGCGCTGCTCATCGCCGCGTCCGCGCACGACGTCGGGCACCCTGGGCTGAACAACGCGTTTCTGTGCAACACGGAAGACCCGAGAGCGGCGCGGTGGAACGACGTGAGCGTGAACGAAAACGGCCATTTGCACGTGTGCCTTTCTCTTTTGAAGGAGCACAAGGTTTTCGACGGGTTACCCGAGAACCTGCGGAAACAGTGCAAAGCGACGATCGGCCGCCTAATACTGTCAACGGACATGGCGCACCACACACGGCTGGTGGAGGAGTTCGTTGATGTCGCGGCGAACGCGATTGAGGCGGCGAATTTGGGCGGGGGAGGGGGCAACTACTGCGGTTCTTTTGCCCATCACAATCGCGACGACGGGTCGCGCATCGCGAACTGGAAAGATCCAACCCTGTCGTTGTGCTTCGTGCTGCACTGCGCTGATATTTCCAACCCCGCGCGGCCGTGGGGTACCGCTCGTGAGTGGGGGCGAAGGGTCACGGAGGAGTTTCACAAGCAAGGCGACTGCGAGCGCGCGCGCGGCGTACAGGTCGCGGCGTTGAACGACCGAAACGCGAACGGCGGCGTCGACAAAACAACCGCCGCGAACCAAGCCGCGTTTTTGGAGTACGTCGTGGAACCCACGCTGCCTAGTTTGGCCACCATCGCGCCAAACGCGGTGGAGGTGATGATGAAACACCTATGCGAAAACAGATACGAATACTAACGCGTCGTCGCGGGAGCTTCGAAGAAATAATGGGTAAATAATGGAATAATGGAATGTCAAAATAAGTTTTTCGAGCACCGCCGCCCGAGCCGACACCCACGCCGAGAGTTGCCTCTACCGCGGTCATAGAGCACCAGGAGGACCACACGTGGGTGACACGACTTCAGATGCGAAACGCGCGTATGAAGTGACCGTGGCCACCGACGCGAGCGCGTACGACGCCGGAGACGTTGTTTCGGGAACCGTTACCGTGAATCGCGTCGGGGCGATGAAGGCCAAGGTACCGTTTGTTCGTTTGCGTTTCACCAAGTTTCCTCGAAGTTTCTCAAATCGATTCGCTCCAGCCAGAACTGCGTTCCCAAGCACAGCACGGCGTAGAACGCGCCTTCGACCATTTCGTGCACCAACAACCCCCGCATCGGCACGTCGCTGTATTGTGCGTGGTGTTTCTTTTTCAAATGCGCGTCGATTACGCCCGCGCACGCTAGTCGGACGCACGTCATTCGCCATTGTTTCCTGCGCTCGTACCTCGCACCGACCGCTGAGGCGACGACGCTTCCCAGACGAATCACCCCCCACGGCAACTCCGATTTGTGCCGCGCCGTGGTTCATCGCCCTAGCATCCCCAACCAGTTCAGGGTTTCGCACGCTAGTTCGTATTTTTGGACGTACGCGGACCGCGCGTGTGTCAAGCAAAGCAACAAGACGTAAGATGTGACTGCAAAAACCTCTCGAAAGTCGACCCACGGCAACGCGTCGAACAGAGTCATGAAACCAGGATTCCTCAATTTGTTCACAACCGGCGCCACTATTGCGAACATGGTGCCGGTGACGTGCAGCGAAAACGAGCTTTCGATGACGTGAACGCGGTACGCCTCCGCTTTCCGGGCATCCGTTGTACGCGTAGAACGCATCTGGGGAAAAAGTGTCGGACGGAGTCGGCAACAAAGGGACGCCCCCCGTGCCACGACCTCTGGACGACCAGAACAACCGGTCCGGTCCGGTTCGTGTCAAGGGAGCCCGGCGTCGCACGGACACGATCAGCCCGTGTCGGTGTCCACCACACGGACGCGTCCCCACGTTCGCGGCGTGGGGAAGTCTGACTCGTCTCGAGTGCGCCGGGCCACGATGGAGACTCTTCAGACACAAGTTGTCGAAATGTTAAATCCCTTCTTCATTGCCAGATTATTGCTTCCTTCAACTCTCAAGCTCACCGAAATCTGCTCCCGAAATCATCAGAACTGCGCGCGCGGCCATGGAGACTGCGGTCCACCCGGTGCCTGGCGGTTTCGCATCGGCGGGGGAATTCTCGGAGACGATGCGCGTGTCGCCGCCGCCCGACCCTACACCCGAAACGAGAGTTGCCTCTCCCGCGGTCATAGAGCACCAGGAGGACCACCACGTGTGTGACGCGATTTCAGATCCGAAGTGCGCTTTTGACGTGACCGTGGCCACCGACGCGAGCGCGTACGACGCCGGAGACGTTGTTTCGGGAACCGTGACCTTGAATCGCGTCGGGGCGATGAAGGCCAAGGTCCGTTCCGCCCCCCCCCCCCCCCCCCCCCCCCCCCCCCCCCCCCCCCCCCCCCCCCCCCCCCCCG
>Ga0222633_1000643_pt1 | contig 27949 bp, 26 predicted proteins | sample AntAcemetageno48_FD_179816 | JGI IMG/M metagenome (GOLD analysis project Ga0222633, IMG submission 179816) | Saline water microbial communities from Ace Lake, Antarctica - #48 | ecosystem: Environmental > Aquatic > Non-marine Saline and Alkaline > Saline | place: Antarctica: Ace Lake | collected...
ACAACCTCCTTAAATTCTCTCACCGCGGCAATTGATTTTCCTGAATATTGGTTACTCAAATCAGAAGCGTAAGAACTTTCGGGAGCAAAGAAAAAAGAGGTCATGTATCCCCAGTAATTTTCTCCGTAGCGGTTCCAGGTATTATGGAATCCCTCATCAGTTCGAACGCCATAGGGTGGTTCAATAGGCGGGAATTTTTGAAGGGGCAGAAATTCTACACAGTTAATCCCTAATTTTTTTAAGTAAGAAATTCCACCGATCTGATCCTTATTAACGAAAAATTGATAACAGCCAACACCCTCTGGGCGTGTATCAGGGTGTGCTGTCAAATCTTTGATATGAGTTTCATAAATAATCAGATCACGAATGTCATCGGGAAATTGGTGCGATGTATCTTCCCAGTCAAAATCATCTTTAAAAATATAGGTTCTGGCCTCTTGCCTGTAATTATTTTTTACTGTGACGTGTTTGCTATAGGGATCCGCAAATACTTCATTAATATAGGGTGAATTAGGTCTGTTAGCATCCGTAAAATGGACTCTGTATCCGTACCATTTTCCTTCAAGATTTCCGTGAATGGTTAACATCCATGCACCCCCCTCGTCCAAAGTCATAGGGTGTTCAATTCCTTTAATAGAATCATAGGAGTCATAAACCACGCATCTCACGGATTCCGCATTTGGGCAGTAAAAACAGAAACTGGTTGTACCATTCGACAACGTTACGCCGAACTGCAAGGACTTCTTATTAGACATCATAAATAGCTAGTTGATGGGGCTGCCCGGTTCTGAATCTGTTTCAACAAAGTGTAGAGTTCCCTCACTATCTTCACCCATGAGTATCATACCATCGCTTTCGATGCCCATCATCTGTTTTGGGGCAAGATTAGCAACCACACAGACAGATTGGCCAATAATTTCTGAAGGGTCAAAGAATTCTGCTATTCCTGATAAAATAGTTCGGGTTTCAAATCCCAGATCCACGGTGATTTGAAGAAGTTTTTTCGATTTTTTTATTTTTTCAGCTTTGATAATTTTCCCTGCTCTGATATCCAGAGAAGCAAAATTGTCAAAAGTGATCTCCTTTTTTAAAGGGAGGTACTCTTTTTTTTCTGGTGACATATCGGCTGCTCTTTCAGTTAATTTTTTGATCTGTTCATCAACACGTTCATCTTCGATTTTTTCGAACAGAATTTCGCCTTGTGTAATTTTTTGTCCGGGTATAAGAATTTCAGAGTTAATCTGATCCCAGGAAATGTTTCCGGTTAGATCCAACTGTTTCCTCAGAGAGCCCATTTTATTCGGCAGAACCGGTTCAAAAAGGATAGAGAGTGCTGCAGAGATCTGTAAACAGATATGGAGAGTATTGCCACACAATTCAGGATTCTCTTTTCTTGTTTTCCAGGGTTCAGTTTCTGTAAAGTATCGGTTCCCGATTCTGGCGAGATGCATGGTTTCTGCAATAGCTTCTCTGAATTTAAAAGAGCTGTATGCTGATTCAATTTTTTCTTTTTGATTCGAGATCTCTTTAAGAGTACTTAAATCCAGTTTGGTTGGATTTTTTAATTCAGGTAGAATTCCGTCAAAAAAGCGGTCTGTAAAACTGATTGTTCGAAAGATAAAATTTCCCAGGATATCTGCCAGTTCACTATTTACTTTACTCTGAAAATCTTTCCAGGAAAAATCAGAATCTTTGGCCTCCGGCAGTATTGTACCCAATGCATAACGGAGCAAATCGGGTTCAAAATCATCCAGATATTCGTGCAGCCAGACAGCCCATCCTTTGGAGGTGCTCAATTTGCGTCCTTCCAGATTTAGAAATTCATTTGCCGGAACATTTTCCGGGAGAATATAACCGCCATGTTGCATCAGAGTTGCGGGAAACATGATGCAGTGAAAAACAATATTATCTTTGCCAATAAAGTGAATTAAAGAGGTCTCTTCATCCTGCCAGTAGGATTTCCATAAATCAGGATCTCCTTTGGATACGGCCCACTCTTTTGTAGCCGAAATATAGCCGATAGGCGCATCAAACCAAACATAGAGGACTTTTCCATCCGCATCAGGAAGGGGTACAGGTACTCCCCAGGTTAAATCTCTGGTTACAGCACGATCACCTAGTCCTGTGTCGAGCCAACTCTTACATTGCCCCATTACGTTGGTTTTCCAATCTTTTTTGCTATCGATCCAGTCCTGAAGACGCTCTTGAAAATCGCCCAGTGGAATAAACCAGTGTTCGGTCTCTTTTAGAATGGGTTTGTTACCGGATATGGCACTAATTGGATCGATCAAATCGGTAGGAGAGAGGGACGTGCCACAATTTTCACATTGATCACCATAGGCTTCCGGATGGTTGCAATGCGGGCAAGTGCCCTTTACATATCGATCCGGCAGAAACATATCTGATTTTTCATCATAGAGCTGTTTTTGAGCTTTTTTGGTGAATATTCCCTGTTCATGCAGGTTCAGAAAGATCTCCTGTGAGGTTTTTTTATGAGTTTCAGAGCTAGTACGGCCAAAATAGTCAAAATCAATTCCAAAGCGTTCAAAAACGTCTTTATTTCCGTTATGATATCGATTAATGATGTCCCAGGGTGTAACTCCTTCCTTTTCAGCAGCGATGGTGATGGGTACGCCATGCTCGTCTGAGCCACAGATATGGATGATATCACGATTATTTAAACGTTGAAATCGAGTGTAGAGATCAGCAGGCAGATATGCTCCGGCGAGATGGCCCAAATGGATTGGGCCATTAGCATAAGGTAGTGCTGATGTGACTAATATTCGTTTGGACATAAAAGCAGTGAAATTCCGAAAAAATGATTGTTTAGTAAAAGATTCACAATCAACAAAATTACAACATCAGCAGACAAATTGCAGAAGGAGTTTGCGAATTGTGTTTGATTTCTTCGATTTTGATTTATTCAAGATATTTGTCCATAAATGCGTAGAGGGCAATTCCGGCTGCAACGGATACATTAAGGGAGTGCTTCATACCGAATTGTGGAATCTCAATAGAATCATCAAGAAAGGGTAAAAGGTGATCATCAATACCGGTGACTTCATTTCCCAGAATCAAACAAATGGGTTGATTTGAAATTTTGTAATCTTGAATCATCAGGCTTTGATGGGTCTGTTCGAGACCGAGGATAAGGTAGTTTTGTTTTCTTAATTCAAAGACGGCTTTCTCAACATCTTGGATTTGTTTCCAAGGTACGTTCTCTTCGGCACCTATGGCAGTTTTAGAGATTTCCGGTCTGGGTGGAGTGGGTGTGAAACCGGAGAGCCAGAGCTCTTTAATGCCAAATGCATCTGCGGATCTGAAGGCAGCGCCAACATTGTGTAAACTGCGGATATCATGTAGCCATAGAATGAAAGAATTTCGCAAGGGTGAATTACGATCTTTATTTCGTTCGAGAATTTGTCTGGTGCTGAGTTTTTTCAATTCCGAAGTAGTTAATTGATGGGTTTGAATGATGACATTAATGTAAGAGAACTTCTGTGATGATTACAATTTTAGTGATCTGTAAGACTTTTAAAATGGTAATATTATCGCAAGATCTTAAATAAAATGGAGGGTTGTTTTTTTTGAGAGGTGTGAAGCTACAAAATGTTAAAATATTCAGTTTTTTTGTAAATGGATTTTAAACACAATTATCATCATGTTTATGTAAAACGGCTCAGATTTTGTTATTATATTGATTTTTCCGGATGGGCAGATTTCCAGCCATTTTCTGAGACAAAATATCCAACTTCAAATGTAAAAAAATTACTAAAGAGCTTTACCGATTCGCATCGGAATAAATTTTTTGAAAATCATTGATAGTCTGCAGTTATGAATAACAAACGAACACTCATTTTACTACTACTTTCTTTTTTCATTACATGCACTGGATGTGATTTCGAGAGAGAAATTGACCCAAGTTCAATCGAAATTCCGGATGAGATGGTATTCATCACGGGTGGTACCACGACTATTGGTTCTCAAAATGGACTTGTCAATGAGAGGCCGCTGTTTGAGGTACGAGTTTCTCCATTTTTGATGGATAAAAATTTGGTTACAGTGAATCAATTCAGGGAGTTTGTTGAAGAGACCGGTTATGTATCCGAGGCAGAAACGTTTGGAAATGGGGTCATTTTTGATTTTGAGAGGGGTGAATGGACATTGGTGGATGGGGTTACATGGCAATATCCCAATGGACTTGGTCAGGAGCCTGCAATTGGGAATCACCCTGTCCGAATGGTATCGTGGAAGGATGCTAATTCGTATCTTGAGTGGGCAGGAAAACGATTGCCTACAGAAGTGGAGTGGGAACATGCCGCTAAAGGGGGGGATAATCGTAATGAACTCTACTCATGGGGAGATAGTCTGATTGATGATGGAGTGTATCAGGCAAACACCTGGAATGGTGTTTTCCCGATTGAGAATATAGCTGAAGATGGGTACTTGCAGACGTCGCCGGTGGGGGAGTTTAATGTGACGGAGTTAGGTCTTACGGATATGGGTGGAAATGTTTGGGAGTGGACTGAGGATTGGTATCGGTCGTATGCGTTACGAGATGAACCGTTTAATCCGACACCACAGAGCGAAAAGGTATTGAAAGGAGGATCCTTTATGTGTCATGTTTCATACTGTCATGGTTATCGAGTATCATCCAGAAGTCATACTCCGCCGGATAATGCACTCTTTCATGTAGGATTTCGGGGTGTGCGGGATATCTGAAAAGGTAAAATCTTTAAATAAAGGGGAATCAGGAATCGTGAGATTCTATAAAAGGTATCAACACATCTCCTAAAAACTGAAATATCTCCTGCTGGTACCTTCGTGAGCCATTTGAATTGAGTGATGAGGTGATGGATAGAACGGCATCTAGTTCCGGAAGAATCATGATATACTGGCCGCCATTTCCCCATGCAAAATAGATTTTATGTTCAGATATTTCTCGGCTCCACCACATGTAGCCGTAGTCGTATGGATTAAAGTTGCTTTGGGTATAAACCTGAATAGATTCCATGATCCACTCTTTTGACACGATCGTTTCGCCGTTATAGCTGCCCATATTCATCATGAGTTCTCCAATCTTCACCAATGCTTTTGGGCTCAATGCCATATTATTACCTCCCATATAATAACCCTCCGGGCCGCGATCCCATCCGCCTACCTGAATATCCATTGGGTTGAATAGATATCGATTTGCGAATGCGAGAGTGCTCATACCGGTAGCACGAGTCAGTATTACTGACAGCAAGTGAGAAGTACCTGTACTGTAAATCATATTGCCACCCGGTTCATCAACAATAGGTTGATTCAGAGCGAAATGGATCCAACTGCTACTCAGAGCCCATCGACCGTAATTCCTGAAACTGGTGGTTTCCAGTCCTGTCCTCATAGTGAGTAGATCTTGAATGGTAAGGGATGATTTAATTGAGTCCGGATTTTCTTCAAAATAATCAGGGAAATAGATATCGATTGTTTGATCAGTTCCATCAATAAAATTTTGATCAATGGCGATTCCAATCAAAAGGGATAAGACGCTTTTTGAGGCTGATTTGATATTTACCGTTCTGTCGCCATGCATTGTGCCACGATAGTGTTCTGCAATGGACGCTCCATTTTTATGTATGATCAAACTTTGGACGGTGCCAATCTCAAAGATATTTGTCAGAGGTTTATCATTAACCGGAGTATCTGATTCAAACTGAATTAAGCCGAAGATGATGAAAATGGGTATTAATTTAGATATCAAAATGAGTGGATGTATTTAAATGAAGTTCTCTTTCTACCGTTAAACTCTAAAACTTGACATAGAATTTCATCATTAAGTAAGGGGAATGTATCTTTTTACAATTGAAACTGGTAGAGGTAAGGAGCCCGGTGAGCGCCGCCGGTTGGTTTCTTGCCAATTCGTTTTAAGCGGTCCGAGAGCATCATTTTTCTGTGAAATCCGGTTCGATTTAATTTTTTATTGAGAATTGTTTCGTACAGATTTTGCAGGTCTCTCATTGTGAATTTGTTCGTCAGTAGATTTAAACCGACTACATTTTGATCAATGTTTTCCCTTAGATGAGAGAGAGCCACTTCAAAAATGCGGGTATGATCAAGCATAAGTGGAGGAAGCTCATCCACGTCGTGCCATCGACAACTATCTGAAAGAGCATCTGGAATCGGGGCTGCTTTTTTGAAATTTATCAGAGCATAATAGCTGACAGAGATGAATCTCGTCAATAGAAAGTGGTTTTCCGTAAACTTTTGGTCGGTTTTGGAGAGTATCGTTCGCAATGGTTCTGGATCGAATCGTTCAAGACTTCCAAACGTCCGAAACTGTTTTAGATATATGTCGGACAGATCGGTTCTCTCTTTTAAAACTCTTTTGGCCGCTGTGTCTACATCCTCGTCATGCTTAATAAAACCGCCGGGGAGTGCAAAAAGACCGGTTTTTTTGTATTCGAGAATCAAGATTTTAAGCTCTTCATTATGATATCCGAAAATTACGCAATCGACCGATATCCCGGGCAGGAATTGATTCCATTGATCATTTTCAGGATTTAATATTTTATCTTTACTCATATCACTTACAAAATAGTTAAAAAAAGTAAATTGAATAGTTGAATTTGTGAGGACGGTCAGATTAGATTGTTATAGTTACAATATGTAACAATAAGAACTATAAATGATATATTGAAATCGAATATCCAGACCCATCCAATCCGGGAGAAACCTACACAACTTCCTGGTTCGATATGTTACGTATAGAAAACGGGAAGCTGGCAGAGCATTGGGATTATGGTACCAAACCTGAATAATAAAAAAAGGTTGGGAAACAGTGCAGATCATCATATTTTTACTCTTCTAAGAATAAATTAAAAAATAGAGCTTGGATAGCAGTTGTAAGACTGCTATTTCTATTTATAAACGTTGAATAAATATTCGTTATGAAAAAAAACTATCTTTCTAAGGAGGGCTATGAGCGTCTGGAAAATGAATTAAAAGATTTAAAGATTCGCGGCAGAAGAGAGATTGCAAATGAAATTGCAGAAGCCAGATCTAAAGGTGATTTGAGTGAGAATGCGGAGTATGATGCTGCAAAAGAGGCTCAGGGTCATCTGGAAAAGAAAATTGCGGAACTGGATAATACATTAGCAACTGCAACAATTATAGACGACAGAGAAATTGATTCTTCCAAAGCTTATGTATTGTCAACGGTTACCATTCTCAATAGAAAGGTAAATAAAGAGATGAAATATACATTGGTCTCTAAAGATGAAGCAGATTTTAAGTTAGGTAAGATCTCTATCGATTCACCGATAGGCAGTGGTATTCTTGGAAAAGAAGTCGGTGATGTAGTGAATGTAAACGTACCCGCCGGCGATTTAGAATTAGAAATTTTAAAAATAGAAAGATAAGACAGATGAAGATCGGAGTTATTGGAACCGGATATGTTGGACTTGTGACGGGTACTTGTTTCGCGGACAGTGGAAATCAAGTTACCTGTGTTGATATTGATGCAAATAAAGTGGAGCAGATGAAAGGGGGAAAAGTTCCCATATATGAACCCGGATTAAATCATGTATTCGATCGATCGATTAGAGAAAAAAGGCTCTCATTTACAACAGATCTGGATAAAACGTTTCAAGAGAGTGAGATCCTTTTTTTATGTTTGCCAACACCACCGGGTGCTAATGGACAAGCAGATTTAAGTTTTGTACTTAATGTTGCTGATGAATTAGGAGATCTTTTTAATAAATATCCCGGATATCGTGTCATAGTAAACAAAAGTACCGTTCCTGTTGGCACTGCAGATAAGGTTCATGAAAAAATTTCAGCTAAAACAGATCATGAGTTTGATGTTGTATCAAACCCTGAGTTTCTAAGAGAAGGTGCAGCAGTTGAAGATTTCATGAAGCCTGAAAGGGTGGTTATAGGAACCAGAAGTCAACGCGCTGCAGAATTAATGAGAGAGTTATATGGACCATTTGTAAGAAGTGGTAACCCAATCCTCATCATGGATGAACGCAGTTCAGAATTGACCAAATATGCTGCGAATGCGATGTTGGCTACAAAGATCACATTTATGAATGAAATTGCAAATATCTGTGAAAGAGTGGGTGCAGATGTGGATAATGTTCGTTCCGGTATTGGTTCTGATTCAAGAATCGGCAAAAGATTCTTATTTGCGGGTATTGGATATGGTGGCAGTTGTTTTCCCAAAGATGTACAGGCGATTCATCATACAGCCGGTGAATATGGATATGATTTTAAAATCCTGGATTCTGTTATGAAGGTGAATGAACTGCAGAAGACATCGATCGTTGAAAAAATGAAAGAGTTTTATAAAGGGAAATTAGATGGGTTAACGGTTGGTATTTGGGGGCTTTCATTTAAGCCTGAAACAGATGATATCCGGGAAGCGCCGTCACTTTATATCACAAAAGAGTTAGCTAAGTTGGGTGTTAAGATGCGAGCTTATGATCCGGAGGCCATTGATACGTTTAAAGCGGCTATTGACAAAGAGACTCTTTCATCCATTGAATTTATGGATGACCGCGACTCAGTGATTGAAGGGGTAGATGCCTTGGTTATATGTACAGAGTGGAATGAATTCAGAAGACCTAGTTTAGATCGATTATCATCGGTGATGAAAAGCCCTGTTATTTTTGATGGGCGTAATTTATATGATTTAAAACGAGCGTCAGAGGCCGGTCTTACATATATCAGTGTAGGAAGGCCTACTATAAATTTGTAGTAAAAGTCGATAAGGTGATTTCAGTTATCAAATACTAAAATATAATTCAAATTAATTTGGCAAAGAGGATACTCATTACCGGCGGGGCAGGTTTTTTAGGGTCACATCTGTGTGATCGATATCATAAAGAGGGTTGGGATGTCGTCTGTATGGACAATTTGATAACAGGCTCATATCAGAATATTGAACATCTTGTAAGTCAAGAACGCTTTCGTTTTATAGAGTTTGATGTGACCAATTATATTGATTTAGATGGTGATTTGGATCTGATTCTTCATTTTGCATCCCCTGCATCCCCTATCGATTACCTTGAAATGCCTATTCAAACCTTAAAAGTGGGTTCATTAGGAACACATAAGACATTAGGTTTAGCAAGAGCTAAAAAAGCCCGCTATCTGTTAGCGTCAACCAGTGAAGTATATGGTGACCCCCTCGAACATCCGCAAAAAGAGACCTATTGGGGGAATGTAAATCCAACCGGTTACCGAGGTGTTTATGATGAGGCCAAACGATTTGCTGAAGCGATGACAATGGCATATCAGCGGTATCATGGAATTGAAACCAGAATTGTCAGGATTTTTAATACCTACGGATCTCGAATGAGATTAAAAGATGGTCGTGCATTGCCCACATTCTTTAGACAGGCATTTAAAAATGAACCTATTTCTGTTTTTGGAGATGGATCTCAGACCCGGTCATTTACTTATGTTGATGATCTGGTAGAGGGGATATACAGACTCTCAAGAAGTGATGAAGATGAACCGGTAAATATTGGAAATCCGGAAGAGATCTCAATTTTGGATTTTGCAAAGGAGATCATCGAAATCACAGGAAGTAAAAGTGATATTGTGTTCAAGGAATTACCAGCTGATGACCCAAAAATCAGGCAACCCGATATTTCGAAAGCCAGAAGAGTGCTAAACTGGGAGCCCAAGACAAACCGGAGAGAAGGTCTTTTGAAAACAATGGAATATTTCAAGGAACAGGTATCCAAAAGTGGCTGAAAAGAGACTCATAGATCTATATCCTTATAAAGTTGAGGGTAAAAAGATTTTCTATTTACTGTTTAAAAGAGCTTCAGGACATATTTATGACGGGCAATGGAGAATGGTGGGTGGTAAAGTGAAAAAAGATGAGAGCTATTGGAAAGCAGCTCTTAGAGAGCTGTCTGAAGAGACATCTCTTAAACCTTTAAAAATGTGGACAATACCTTCCACAAATTCATTTTATGAACATCAAACAGATTTAATTTTACATATACCGGCATTTGCAGCCGAACTTGATGATAAAAATCCGGTAATCCTTAATTCAGAACATTCAGATTATTCATGGTTTTCATTAGATGAAGCTATGGATAAAATATTTTGGCCTGAACAGCGTCGTCTATTAAGACTAACAGATTCTTTAATAACCTCCAATCAAATCCTTAAAGATTGGCACGTACCTATTTCTTAACGCTGATTCTACTGATCCTGCTAACAGGTCTCAGGGCTAATAATGCATTGGCTCAGACCGAGGGTTATGAAGTGATAACATCTCCGGATCTATGGTACAATGCAGTTGATGGAATTCGAGTTGGTTTAAATTTCAAAGGTCAGGTACCGGGTACTTTTGAGGATGGCCCACATCGTTTGGATGCCGGTATATGGCTTGGACTTTGGTTTCCGGAAAATCCGGTCTCATACTACATTGGGTATACGGAACCGATCCCATCCTGGTCGGAATTTGGCAGCGAGGCTAATATTGAGCTGATCAGTTCCATTCGAACCGGTTACCATAATCATGGGTTAGCATTTAACAAACGATGGCAGCAAGGATTTGATGGTAGACGTTATCGTGAAATAAGAGTCTATAACTCATTTGAGAAACGTTTCAACAGTGAATACACTGCATTTGAACATTTATGGAGTGAGGAGAGTAAAGTATTAACTTCATTATCAGCAGAATTCCGGGATGATAATAAATTCGGTTGGTATCAATTAAAAGCGGGTGCAAGTTTTCAATATTTGAATAATTTTTATTCAATGTTCGGTTTTTCCGGTGTTCAAAATATCAAATTTAATGATTATTGGGGTATTCAGGTTCGTATTTATACCGGATTGGCAACAGCAAACAGTGCACCTGAGTATCTTCATTCAAGAAGTAGCAGTCCTGCCATGGAATGGATGAAAAGTGGTGTTACCCGTGCAAAAGGAACTATACCGCAATCATGGATGGAGAGTGGCCATTTTCAAGTTGCTGGTGGTGCGAATGTTCGCGGTTACACATCCGGAGATATCGAATCATTTCAGGGTGCTTGCGGTTTTGGACTTGCAACCAATGATATCTGTATTGATGAGGAGCCTTCTCCATTGCTATTTAACAGTATCGCTTCACTTAATTTAGAATTGGATTACTGGAATCCAATAATTACACTTTTCAACGATATACCTTACGCCTCTGAGTTTATGAGTTTTCGATCGTATCTGTTTTATGATACGGGTAGATCGTTGGAATTGATAGATCAGGAACAAACGGGTTCCTTTTCAAATGCAGGCACCGGTTTCTCATTGTCATTAAATATCCCTGATTATCGTGGCAAGGAGAGAGGTTTTGTGTTACGATATGAACTTCCATTCTGGTTATCAGATCCGTCTGGTGAGAAAGCATTTAAATTTAGGCATCTTTTTGGTTTTGGCGCAGTGATATCATTATAATCCAACTCTATGAGTTTTCGTATAACAGTTCTATTGCTTTTGATGGTTTGTATGCATGGAATTTCATGCACTGCAAGTAGATGGACTATTACGGATGAAGCAGCGATAGATCCTGATGTCGAACCCACTGTTGTCGGTGAAAGAAATGTTCTGCTAATCGAGAGTGAGCCAACATATTCTAACCCTGTTATTACTTTTTCTGCATATCAAATTGTTGATAAGGAGTATCTTCAAAAAATTGAGATGGAGAGATCTGTTCAGCAATATAGACCCAGGTGGGGGTTTTTAACATTAGGATTGAGCGCAACTCTGTTTACTTTATTAGCAGCAAATACATCTTTTGTATCATCATCAATAGGGAAAAATCAAAAGATAATGCTGAATTTAGCAGCCGGATTAATAGGTATTGTTTCTGTTACCAATATGAAACCTGTGGGAGAACCTATTTTAACAGGTGAAAAACAACTTATGAGGCAGAGTGGATTTGTTGTACTGAGTGATACTCTTGCAAATGGAAATCGAAATGTCCAAATGGATGTGGATTTATTGATCCATTTTGAGGAGGATACAGTTTTATCAGAATCGGGTTTAGAACTTAGTAATAATCGATTAGACATTAACCTAACACCGGTTGTATCACTGCTAAGTGATGAGATTGATGAAAATTCAAAGATTGATATCATTCTCTCATATAATGGAGAATCTGCAAAACATGAAATTAATTTAGCCTCTTTTTTGGAACCGCATATCTCTATAACGGACCCTGTGGCAGTTTTAAGAAGTGTTCCATTGATTAATGATTTCAACATTATTACAGAGGTTGGACAGGGTAGTGCATTACGATTTCTTGCAGAGATGGATGATTGGTTCAGGGTGCAATTTGGAGGGTCTGAGGTCTTTGTTCGGAAAAATTCAGGGGAGAAAATTTGGAAATCAGAGGAAAATTCAGGCGCAATAAATGTATTCGAATTTGAAGAGGTTCCATTTGGAGATATTGACGTAGAGAATAGTGTTCCAATTTTAAAGCAGAATAACCCGAACGACAGGGCTATTATCCTTACAAATGGAATTTCTACTGATTTAGATCCCAGGCAATATTTAGAAAGAGATCATGAGCTGTTCGCTTTTTATATGAGATCCGCTCTTCAGATGCAGTCAAATCAGATCACAACAATAGTAATGGATGCATCCGGCGAGTGGATAGAGGAGCTAGATAGGGTTGCATCGATAGATAGTACAGCCTCTCTATTTGTGTACTTGTCCGGTTATGCATTTCAATCCGGAGAGGGTGGTATACGCCTTCAAAATATTGATGATGAAATGAGTTCACCGGTCATTTCATCAACCATTTTCCAAAAATTTGTGGAGATGAATCCCAGGTCCCTATTTTTATTTGCTGATCTTGAGTTTAGTGAAGGTATAACAGATTCTACTCAGAGTAGATTGGGTACCGTTCAGGTATTAGTTGAAACAGCCAATGAGTTAACCAGAAGATTACCCAATTCGGTTTTATTATTTAGTAATCGACCGGGTCAGAAATCCTCAATTTATGCTTCTTCCGGATTCCAGAATCAACGACATCATATTTTCAATTACTATCTAGCCGATGCGATAAAGAAGCGGAATACACGAATGTCTGACATCATAAGATATCTCGAAAATAATGTTGATTACACATCGCGCAGACTACATGATCTCCCTCAAGATATTCAAGCTTTTGGGAATACAACTCTTCGAATAAATAATTAATGACGGGCTTGTTATTCATAATTTTTTCAGCAATAACGTCTGTTGTCATTGCCCATTTTTTAAAGATAATTGAAAACCGGTCATTAAATACAGTCAGGGTTTTAACTATTAATTATTTAGTTGCTGCTGTATCCGCTCTTTTTTACACTTTCAACGGGCAACTACCGGTGGCCGATGTCGACGTTCTTATCCCGCCTTTTTTACTTTCTGTGGGAGTTGGGGTTATTTTTATTGCCAACTTTTTTATTTACAGCAAATCAGTCTTTCACAATGGTGTTGGTATCAGCATTGCAGCCATGCGAATTTCACTCATCATTCCGGTCTTACTTTCCACGATAGGGTATATGGAACGATTAACCATTTATCAATGGTCAGGTATTTTGTTGGTGTTTGTCACACTTTTTTTACTATTGCCGAACAAAAAAAGTATCGTAAAAACTGATCAATCTTTGAGTAAAGGGTGGTTACTGATTCTTCTTTTTGCGGGGACAGGTATCGGTGATGCTTCACTCAAATACTATGAGATGGAGTATTCTGCATGGATCTCAAAAGAGTTATTTATGGGAATGGTATTTATGACCGCTTTTTGGATCGGAATGATCTATATTCTTCTGAAAAAGAATTGGAAATTTACCAAAATGGAGATATTTGTAGGTATAGCAATTGGAGTACCCAATCTTTTAACCTCCATCTTTTTGATCTCGGCATTAGAATTGATGAATGGCGCCGTTGTCTACAGTGCAGTAAATCTATTAACGGTTCTTGGTGGGACTCTTTTAGGGGTATTGTATTGGAAAGATCAATTTACAACCCTTCAATGGATGGGAATTGTTTTAACATTAGTAGCCATTGTTTTGCTTGTGATATAAAAGATTGCAAAAGGAAGAGTTTTTATTAATAAATTTTTAATTGAATATAAACCGTAGACTAGCAATGAGTCAGATTGATATAATCAGGGAGAAAGCATCAAAAAAGAGTCAAAGGATCATTTTTCCGGAGGCTGAGAGTGATCTGCGTATTATCGAGGCGGCTATTCAGTTAAAGCGATTGAAATTGGTAGAGCCTGTGCTCTTAGGTGACCCGGAGAAGATAAACAGTTTATGTTTGTCAGCAGGAGGTTCATTCCCCGAAGGGATTGAGATCTATTCCTATCGAAAAGTGGATGATAGAAAAAATAAATTCATCTTTTTTAAAGAGAAAATGGCTCATAAAAAACCGACGGATGATCAGATCTATCAGATGTGTGAAAATGAGCTATTTACAGCAGGGTGGCTTTTGAAAAATGAATTTGCAGGAGGTGCAGTAGCAGGATCTGTAGCATCTACATCAGAAGTAATATTGGCGGCATTGCGAACGGTAGGTGTTTCTATTGACTCTTCACTGGTATCAAGTTCTTTTTTAATGGAGATGCCGGATGGCAGGGTATTTACTTACGCTGATTGTGCTGTGGTTCCATATCCGACATCTGATCAATTAGCATCTATTGCGATTGATTCGGGTCTGACTCATCAACTGTTAACCGGTGAAGAGCCTCGGATTGCTTTTCTTTCATTTTCGACAAAAGGGAGTGCGAATCATGAGTCCGTATCTTTGGTGAGAGAGGCAACCATAAAAGCGAAAAATTTGCGTGACTGGAAGATGGATGGGGAGCTACAATTTGATACGGCCATAATTCCATCAATAGCGGCTAGGAAAGCTCCGGAATCAACAATAAATGGGGATGCATCTGTTTTTATTTTTCCAAATTTAGATGCAGGAAATATCGCTTATAAAATTACGGAAAGGCTGGGGGGTGCTATTGCAACCGGACCTATTCTGCAAGGATTAAACAAGCCATTTATGGATTTATCGAGAGGTTGTTCTGTTGATGACATTATAAACACAGCTTGTGTTTGTGCTCTCCTGATTTGAATTAAATTTAGACTGTTTCTTTAAATCTATCCGGATCTGAAGAAGAAAATATGAATTTATAGAGACCACCTTCGCTCTATCGTCCTGATAGCATCTATCAATTGGATCTTGAAGCCAATTCACCCTTTATTATTGTTGATGTAACTTGCTTTGGGGTGCGTGTGAATTTCCTTATCTTTAATCATTCCAAATAAGGATAATTCAGAAACGAGCCATTAAGTTGAACCCGTTTCAGTTATATCTTGTTCTAAGAAGCAGATAATTAGTAAAATGAATAAAAAAAGAATTTATGAGTGAGACAAAAGCTCTCGAGTCCATGATTGGTGAAGATTACAAGTATGGATTTACTACAGATGTTGAATATGAAGAATTTCCGAAAGGGATTAATGAGGAAATTGTACGATTAATTTCATCAAAGAAAGATGAACCGGAGTGGATGACTGAGTTCAGGCTGAAGGCATATCGTGCATGGACTGAGATGGATGAGCCATCATGGTTTAATGCGACTTATACTAAACCAAAATTTGATACACTTCAATACTATTCAGCACCCAAAAATAAGCCTAAACTGGATAGTTTAGATGATGTGGATCCAAATATTCGGGAGACTTACGAAAAACTCGGTATCCCATTGGATGAGCAGAAGATGTTGTCGGGAGTGGCCGTTGATGCGGTTTTTGACAGTGTTTCAATTTTCACAACATTCAAGGAAAAATTAGGTGAGGCCGGAGTTATTTTTTGTTCTATTTCAGAGGCGATTAAAAATCATCCTGAACTGGTAAAAAAATATATGGGATCTGTGGTGCCTATCCGGGACAATTATTATGCAGCGCTTAATTCAGCCGTATTCTCGGACGGATCATTTTGTTTTGTTCCAAAGGATACGATTTGTCCGATGGAGTTATCTACATACTTCCGAATCAACAATATGAATTCAGGACAGTTTGAAAGAACGTTGATCATAGCAGAAGAAAATAGTCATGTTAGTTATTTGGAAGGTTGTACTGCACCCATGTATGATGAAAACCAGCTTCATGCTGCTGTTGTAGAGCTTGTAGCCCTGGATGATGCTGAAATTAAATATTCCACGATTCAGAACTGGTATGCCGGTGATGAAGATGGAAAAGGGGGGATTTATAATTTTGTCACAAAACGAGGGGCTTGCAGAGGTAAAAATTCTAAGATCTCCTGGACTCAACTGGAGACCGGCTCGGCCGTTACATTAAAATATCCAAGTGTGATTCTACAAGGAGATAACTCGGTAGGTGAGTTTTTCTCAGTCGCTGTAACCAATAAGAGGCAGCAAGCTGATACGGGTACAAAGATGATTCATATTGGAAAGAATACAAAGAGTACGATCATCTCAAAAGGGATCTCTGCCGGGCATTCGAACAACAGCTACAGAGGTCAGGTAAAGATCAGTAAAAAAGCTGAAAATGCCAGAAACTACTCACAGTGTGATTCCATGTTGATTGGTCAAACTTGTGGAGCACATACTTTTCCATATATAGAATCAGCAAACCCAACCGGAAAGGTAGAACATGAGGCAACAACCTCCCGTGTGGGCGAAGATCAAATATTTTATCTGCAGCAACGGGGAATCAGTGAAGATGATGCCATTTCATTGATTGTAAACGGATTTTGTAAAGAGGTTCTAAAAGAGCTTCCGATGGAATTTGCTGTAGAAGCCAACAAATTGCTTGGTATAAAGCTTGAAGGAAGTGTTGGATAGTTCGAAGAGTATAAAAAATATTGTAAACATAAATTAAATTAATAGATCATAGTGTTAGAATTAAAAGATTTACATGCAGAAGTAGAAGGTGAGGGTATTGAAATCCTGAAAGGAGTGAACCTGACAGTTACTAAGGGAGAAATTCATGCAATTATGGGTCCAAATGGATCCGGTAAGAGCACGTTGGCAAAAGTGGTTGCCGGGCATCCTGAATATGAAGTAACAAAAGGTGATATTTTATTTAACGGTGAAAGTATTCTGGAGTTGGATCCGGACGAACGTGCTCATGCGGGGGTTTTTTTAGCTTTTCAATATCCTGTTGAGGTACCGGGTGTGACGAATAACACGCTACTCAGGGAATCATACAATACCATTGCTGCATCACGCGGGAGAGAGGAGATGGATCCATTAGAGTTTGACGACTACATAAGGGAAAAATTAGATCTGGTTCAGATGAATCCGGATTTTCTTGAGCGGAGTGTAAATGCGGGTTTTTCAGGTGGTGAAAAGAAGAGAAATGAAATTTTTCAAATGGCAGTTTTGCAGCCAACGTTGTCTCTGCTTGATGAAACAGATTCCGGACTCGATATTGATGCATTAAAAATCGTATCAAATGGCATTAATAAACTACATGGCGATGATGATGCTGTCGTTTTGATCACACATTATCAACGGTTATTAAATTATATCGTTCCGGATCAGGTTCATGTTATGATAGGTGGCCGGATTGTTAAAACCGGTGGAAAAGAGCTTGCTCTCGAATTGGAGGAGAGAGGATATGATTGGTTAGAATCACTTGCAACTGTTAACGGAGAGGCAAAATAATGGCACTTCCAGAACGGATAGAACCATCAATGATGCACGAACTTGCAACTCAGGTTCCGGACTCCAGAAATACGTTGTGGCCGGAAATCAGAGAGAAAGGATTGAAGGTATTACGTTCCAACTCATTTCCTTCAAAGAAAATCGAAGAGTGGAAATTTATTGATCTTAAGCCGGTAAGCAGAACAGAATTTGTTCATATTGAAAATGCAGGAACGTTACCGGCTATTGATATTGAAAAATATTTTCTACCGGAATCGGATCGAAGCAGATTGGTGTTTATAAATGGACGTTATCATGAAAAATACTCCTCCATCGGTGGATTAGGAAAAGGAGTAACGGTTGGTAATTTGGCAGATTTCTCAAAAGATAAACATGTAGAAGAGTATCTGAATAAATTGGTGAATTATGATGGTGATGTTTTCACTGCATATAACAGTTATATGTTTGAAGATGGCGCTTTTATTCATCTTGAAAAAGAAGCCAAAGCTGAGGCTCCTATTCAAATTTTGAATCTATATACAGATTCAACAAAAGCATTTATTGCAAATCCAAGGATGCTGGTTGTTGCTGAGGAAGATTCTGATGTGACCATTATTGAAGATCATATTGGTTTAGGTGAGAACAGGTATATGACCATACCGGTAAGTGAAGTGAAGGTGAAGCAAAGAGCTCATATTCATCATGTTAGAATACAAAGAGATAGTATCGATGCGTTTCATTTCTCTCGCCCGATTGCCTATGTGGAGAAAGATTCTGAGTATCATTCATATACGATTACATTAGGTGGCAGAATAACCCGCAATGAGCCCAGAGTCATTCAAGAAGCTGAAGAGGTTGATTTTACTCTGGATGGTTTAGTATTGATCGATGGAGATCAGGTAGCAGATACTCACAGTGTGATGGATCACCGTTTTTCATTTGCTGAGAGTCATCAGCTCCATAAAGTGGTTGTAAATGGAAAAGCACATAGTATTTTTAACGGCAAAATTTTTGTACGAAGAGATGCTCAGAAGATTGACTCTTTTCAGGAAAACAGAAATTTACTCTTATCCAGAGATGGACTGGTGAATACAAAACCGCAGCTTGAAATCTTTGCTGATGATGTACTCTGTTCACATGGCGCTACGATTGGTCAGCTTGATCCCGAAGAAGTATTCTATCTGCAGAGTAGAGGGATGACTGAGGAGAAAGCGAAAGAGGTTTTAACCTATGCTTTTGCGCTGGAAACCATTGAAAATGTGAAGGTAGAATCGGTTCACAAACTGCTGATTAAAGAGGTCTATCGGTATACAAAAGCAAACAGTTTACCAAAAGTAATGGCTTAAATGAATCCGGTGATTAATGACATATCGAAGTTAAGTTTTGACAAGATCAGGAAAGATTTCCCTGTACTTGGTCAGACTATAAATGGACATCCTCTTGCCTATCTGGACAATGCTGCATCGAGCCAGATGCCTAAGCAGGTGGCTGACCGGTTGGATCATTATCATCGATATGAACATTCGAATGTTCACAGGGGCATTCATACATTAAGCCAAAAAGCGACAAATGCATTTGAAGAAGCTCGTGTTAAAGTTAAGGATTTAATTGGTGCATCAGATTCGGATGAGATAGTCTATACAAGCGGTACCACAGATTCAATCAACTTGGTAGCCAACAGTTATGGTTTGATCAACTTTAAAAAAGGGGATGAAATCATTCTTTCTGAGATGGAACATCATGCAAATATAGTTCCCTGGCAGATGATTGCTCAGAAAACCGGAGCTGTAATCAAAGTGATACCGGTTTCAGATCGCGGAGAACTTGATATGGAAGCTTATAAAGCTCTATTATCGAAAAAAACCAAGATGGTAGCTGTTGTCCATGTTTCCAATGCATTAGGTACCGTGAATCCTGTTAAGCAGATAACGGAGTTAGCTCATGAATCCGGCGCCGTCGTCCTCATAGATGCGGCACAATCGGTGCCACATAAAAAGATAGATGTTCAGGATATAGACGCCGATTTTTTCACTTTTTCAGCTCATAAAATGTGTGGCCCCACAGGGTTTGGCATTTTATATGGTAAGATGGAATTGTTGGAGGGAATGCCGCCTTATCGGGGTGGTGGTGACATGATTGATAAAGTAAGTTTTGAAGAGACGACCTATAATCGAGTGCCATTTAGATTTGAAGCGGGTACTCCTCCGATTGCAGCATCAATAGGGCTCAGCAGTGCAATCGATTATCTCAATAAAATTGGTATGAGTGTTATTGAGGAACGAGAAAATCAACTTGTTGACTATTTGATGGATCGGTTGATGAATATTGATGGTTTACGATTGATAGGTAAAGCAAAAGAGAGAGCGTCACTCGCTTCATTTGTCATAGGTGATATTCATGCTTCAGACGTGGGTATGATTCTTGACAAACAGGGTGTTGCAATCCGAACCGGTCATCATTGTGCACAACCGATACTCAGACGATTTGATGTACCTTCAACCACCAGAGCTTCGTTATCATTCTATAATACGAAAGAAGATATTGACCGATTGATAGAAGGAATTAAAACAGTAAAATCATTTTTTCAATAAAAAAGAGAATAGATTATGCCTAAAATTAAAGAAATAGAAAGAACACCGAATCCTGATGCAATGCGATTTGTATTGGCAGAACCACTCACAAATGGTGTTACACGATCATTTGAGAATATAGGTGAAGCAGATCATGATGATTTAGCCAAATCACTTTTTGATGTCGATCATGTGATTAACGTTTATTATGTCGATAAATATTTGACCGTTACACAAGATGGTAAAGCAGTATGGTCAGAGTTATTGAGAAAATTGGCACCACCGATTCGGGAAGCCGTTCCAAAATTAGACGTAGAGGATGATTCAGAAGTACATGCATCACGTGAGGTTCAGGATTCAGATGATCCAAGACTCATACAGATCAATCAACTCCTTGATGAGCAGGTTCGTCCCTACTTACTTGCTGATGGGGGTGGATTAAAAATTATTGGTTTGGATGGAAACAGATTAAAAGTTCATTATCAGGGCGCGTGCGGTACATGTCCGACTGCCACCTCCGGAACATTGTACGCTATAGAAAGCATGGTGAAACGAATTGATCCTGAGATTCAGGTGATTTCTGTATAAGAGAGCTTAAACAAAAGTGATCAATTTGGATGCAGATGACGGCAAATGATAGTCAATTCAATTTTATAAGAACGTAAGTATGTCTATTTCAATCAGTGAACGAGCAGCAAAGCGTATTTTTGAGATACGTAAAGAGCAGAATATCTCTGCTGAGGCACCTTTGCGTGTTGCCGTTGTTAGTGGCGGTTGTTCAGGACTCACCTACAATTTAGAATTCGACGATAAACAAGCTGAAAGTGATAGTGATAAACTTTTTGAAGATCATGGAATCAAGGTGATTGTTGATATGAGAAGTTTCCTCTATCTGGCAGGAACAAAGCTTGACTATACGGATGGGCTGACCGGTCAAGGTTTTCATTTCAATAATCCAAATGCTGCAAGAAGCTGTTCATGCGGCGAATCATTTTCACTTTAAGATTAAGTTAAATTAAGTAATTACCTGAATTCCTTCCAATTTAATTTTAAGATATGAGTGAGATTGTTAACAAAGTGAAATTATCAAAATTGGTTACAGTAGATCTGGAAAAGCTGATTAACGGCCAGGAAATAGTGGAACTGGATCTAAAGGACTTTCTTTTTCACGGCATGATATTGAAAGAGAAGGAGTTTCGTGAAAAAATGGATTCCCACAATTGGGAAATGTACGAAAATGGTTATCTGACGGTTTTTTGCTCTACAGATGCAATTATACCTAAGTGGGCATATATGCTTGTTGTTCAATGTGCCAATCCATATGCAAAGGATCTCTTTTTTGGGTCAAAAACGGAGGCATTAAGCCAACTTTTTAAGAAAAAGATTGATGAAGTGAGTTGGGATACGTACAAAGATAAATTTGTGCTTTTAAAAGGGTGCAGTAAGGTTGATATTCCCGCTGATACGTATATGTATGCAACTCAAAAGCTGCTTCCACACGTAAAAAAACTGATGTATGGAGAGGCTTGTTCAAATGTACCTGTCTATAGAAAACAGAATTGAATACTTTATTAACTGAATTAAATTCAGTGACGTTTTTCTATTAATCTACTCTTTCAATTTCAAGATTTTCCTCACCTTCTCTAATTCTACGAATTGCAAATTTCGAAGCAAAAAATGAGACAAGAAAAGTAGCAATCAATCCAATAGATGTGACGCTGATATTGACCTTTATCACACTCTGCTGAAGTTCATACACAGGCATAATAACTATAGGATTAAAAGAGCTCTCTAAATAGCGGATTGGAATTAACTCAGACTGCATGATTATCTGAGCAAATTGAACCGGTAAGGCAAGTTTTTCTTCGACAGTCAAACCTTCTGAAGTAGTAAATTTTAATACGACATACCCATTCGTTTGGGCTGCAATCTGTTTTACATCAAAATCTGTAACAGATGAGATATAACTCTCCCCATGATCAAATGTATTGGTAATGCCATAATAAGTAAGCACTTGATACCCTCCTTGTGCAAAAAAATAAATGGGCAGAAGCCAGATCAGAAATATGAAAACGTATTTATTCATGATGTAATAATAGTTGCAAAATGGATGTCTAATTATTCAGAACTGAATTTATTTGATGAATCAAAGCGGGATCATAAATCATTCTTTGCATAAAATCTTGGTGCATATGTCCACCGGAAGCGTGAAACCAAAATCCAATAGGCAGCATATCCAGATAAAAAGCTTGTACTGTTGTATCGCCGGTGTATGCCGAGGTCCCAAAATCAATCCCATTCATCAGGCCCATTCGGTTATCATATAACGCGCCGTAATCATTAAAATCTGACTCTATTCCGGACTGATATTTCATTGGCCAACGCATAAAATTTAGAACCATCTCACTTACATTTTGATTCATCAATTCATGACGAACTAATTTTTGAAGTATGTTTGTCATCTCGTCGGATGTCGTTTTTGGAAAAAATGTCATGCCATCCCTTTCCTGCATAAATGTAATACCGAGCCGATTTCGACTCAAATAGTCCACTATTTGGTCTCTTTCAGCACCGATTGTGGCATATAGATTTGACTGTTGAATGACATGATCTCTCCATAATTCCCGGGAATTTTCGTCAAATATTTCAGATATTTCTTCGGAATTTATGGATTGTATTTCAGGAGAAATAGATAAATAGAGTCCTGAAAAGGGGAGAGGCATATCGGTTTTCATTATATTCAGATCATTTTTGATGGTATTCCATATATCAGGATCTAGGTTCCACCAGAGATAGTCTGCCAGTGCAAGATCATTATATTGAGCTAACAGAGATAGAGAATTTTCAACTGTTATCGTGTCATCAATAATCCATCCACGCTCCACAGCTGTTTGATAGGTTTCTGAGTGGTTGGAATCTTCCACATCGGGTAGTTGGTATCTATCTACTTGATCCCATTCAATCCATTCATCAGCCGTTAAATTGCCGCGATCTATCTCAATGGCATAAGCCAATAAGATGAAAAAATTTGCAGTTGTTCCTTGTGTTCTTTCTTGATTGCCTCGGTAATAAATAAGGGAGTCCGGTTGATCTAAAACAATACTGGTAATGGAGGAGTGATCCGGATTTTCGGCAATATATTCTGACAGACCCTTTAATGAGCTTGTTTTTATAATCCACTCATTGCCTTCAAGAATGGCCTCCCGGTTATCCAGGAACACCGAAAATGTTTTCCAGTTCCAACCGATCACAATGCCAAATATGATGATGGCGGTTAAAAAAAATACTCCAATAAATTTAAATAATCTTATCATTTAAGAGTCTGAATAAAAACGATTAACCTGTAATAGGCGATAGTAAAATTGATTAGAATCTCTCATATATACAAAAGAGTGATACTCTTGTCTTGTATTTGAGAAGAGATCGTCAAAATAGAGATCATCAATCTGATTGCCCTCCATAAGAACATATTTATAACTGTAGGATCCTTCTTTGATGATAGTACTGGTTTGCCATCGACTCAAGCCATCATTTCTTTTGAGTTCAGTATTTGGTTCTATCATCCAATTATTAAAATCTCCGACGAGATAGATTCTTTGTCCGGGTTTAATCTCTTTTCCGGGATCAAAAGTAAAAACTACATTTGCATATCGGGCTGATAAATCGTTGTTTGGCCGACCATATCTTCCGGATTGAGGTGATCGGTTTGATGAAAAACCTGAGGCGTCATCGGATAGATAAAGAGTGGGTGGATTGTCAGCGGGACTGGATTCAACGATTTGTGGATTTGATTGAGATAAATTATTTAGTGAGAGATTTAAAAACTCATAGTCTCCAATAAATGAGAATTGATTGCTCAGTTCAAATTTTACTTCATTGGGGTCAGAAAAGTCGAGTTCATCTGCTTTTTTGAGATTGCCCCAGAATTGATTTTGTGCAAAGTAAAACTCTAAATCAAACAGTGGCTGATCTACAAAATCAGGGAGTGAATACCAGCTAATGGGTCGGTGTGTAATCCTCATATTTTGTCTTGGAACCGGGAAACTTTCGATTGATGAACGAGTTCCCCCCTGATTTTCGGTAACAAAAAATGGAAGTTGGAGGATCAATTCACCGTTGTCCTGATCCCATAATTGAAGCTGATAATTTCCGCTTCTTGTAAATTTCATTTGATTATTTGGAAATTGGAAACTGAATTGTCGGTAACTGGGTCTCTGTACACTGCTTACTTGTCCGGCATCAAGGTATTGTGTGTAGTTTCCATCGATAAAAAATTCCGGCGGAAGAGAAGATAGAGACCAATCCGGATTATGATGACTAAAGGTGATTCGAAACTGTCGTGACTCAAAATCAAGAATTTCAAATGAGAGATGCAGCTGTTGGGAGCGGTTTAACTCAAGGATTGGTGCAGTTGAAGGATTGCCGGATCGATTCAATTGTAGTGAACGAATAAGTTCACTCTGAATTTGATGACCGGGTGGTGTGAATTGATTGTGGTTTTGAGAACTATTTTTGTTTGTGAGCAAATTAGTTTCACGTTGATATTCATACAAACTGCATCCTGTCATAACAATTGATATCAAAAAAAGAGATAGTAAGGAGGATATGCACTTTTTTTTAGTGTGAATCATTAAATCAGTAATAATATTCTCCTGTGTAAACAAATGAGACAGGTCCTTCAAGTTTTATGGTATGATATTCATCTTTCTCTTTATCAAACGAAAAATGGACATAAAGCGTGCCCCCTTTAACCTTTACTTCATAGTGAAAGCTTCCGGCTTTTTCCTGTTGCAAAAAATGCCATCCTATTGCGGAAGCGATGGCACCGGTTCCACATGCAAGGGTTAAATTTTCAACGCCTCTTTCATAAGTTTGCAGGCAGAGTTTATTGTTCTCAATACCTGATATAAAATTTACATTGGTTCCTTTGGGGTAAAACTCTTTATGCTTTCGAAGGAGGCGCCCTTTTTTTATCAGTTGTTCAGAGTTTTCCAATTCATCGACAATCACCGGGCATACAATATGTTCTGTATTCGTATAAATATCTAAAATGGGTTCATTAGAGATACTTTTTTCTGTCACTTTAGTGGTTAAAGGAAAACTGATAATCACCTGATCTCCATCTATTTCAGCTTCATAGACTTTATCATGAACCCTAAAGGTAAATCTATTAGGAGATCCCAATGTCATAGCATAGGCAGCGAAACACCGTGCACCATTTCCACACATTCCGGCATCACTTCCATCCGGATTTTTATAGGACATTACCAAATCGGCTTTTTTTGTTTCATCAAATTGTAAAGCAATAATTCCATCACTGCCTACTCCAAATTTTCTGTCACAAATAGTTGGTGCAAGTTGTGATAACTTTTCACTACTGAATTTTAAATTTCGGTTATCAAACAGAATGAAATCATTGCCGGCACCATGCATTTTAATGAATGGAAGAGAGTTTGTGTCGTTCATGGCTACAGGTCGGAATAGGCCGGCATATGTTGCCAGCGTTTATCTTTTGGAATGGGTGGATCCATTCCTCTCATAAGGTGAGAGTATCGAATGGAGAGAGCTGTGAAAATATATTTTAACTGTACATTTTGGTAAAATAAGCCTTTCAGATGTTGCAGGTGTTCGATCATATCAATGATTCGAGCCTCTTTCATCGAAGAGCAAAAGCTCTTGATGACTTCAATTTGATCAATATTAATGACCAATCCTTCAGATTTTGTATCTCTATAGACCATCAAATCTCTTAAAAAATGCTCCAGTGAATTACAGAGTGCAATTTGATTTTCGCGACTTAACGAACTATTCCAATGTTGAATAATTGCAAGGATTTCAGGTACATCCTGAGTGTATGAATAACGAAGGAAGTCGATGAGTTCTTTTCTGCTTTTTTGAAGAGACTCTGGGTTCAAAAATCTTGATAGTGCGTAGTTACCTCCGGATAATCTGGCAAGGAAGTGGGCAGTATCTTTATCATGTTGATCATACTTTATGAGTCCTGCAGATATCTCTTCAATGGATAGGGATTGAAGTCGGATCTGCTGGCAACGAGAAGTAACTGTGGGAAGCAGTTGATCCGTTTTAGAAGCAGTAAGAATAAACAGAATATTATCTGATGGTTCTTCCAGAAGTTTAAGAAAAGCGTTTGCGGATTCTTTTTTCATGGTATCGATCCCGGTAATCACGATTACGGTCCGATCCCCCTCATTGGGTTTATAGACGGTTCTGGGTCGTATTTCTTCGTGATAGTAATCAATGGAGTAGAATGCCAGTAGATTTTTTGATGATTCTGTTTCCGTTAGGACGGGCCTTAATGAGAAATCTACAATTTCATATGGATCTTCGGAGAGCAGTTTAAGTCTTGCCATAAGCTCTTCATGGCCCACTTTTGATGGTAATGGGATGAATACGTGAATATCCGGATGTGTATACCAGCTCGATTTTTTGGATAGGGCTGTACCCTTTAAATTAGTAAAATGATCGACCCCATTGATGATTTCAGCTAAAGCTAAAGCTAAAGCTGTTTTCCCGGAACCTTCCGGTCCGGTGATCAGATAAGAGTGACTCAATCTGCCGGACTGAAGAATTTTTTCAACTTGTGAGATGGCCTTTTTTTGTCCGACCAGCCTTCTATCTCCAAATGAAATATTTAGGTTTTTTATATCCATTATTCCTCCCATATAAAATCAAAAAGTATGATTCCGGTTGTAATAGTAACCCCACAAAATCCAATCAGCGCAAAAAGATCATTTAAAGCGCCACCGTCAGGGCCTTCAATGAGAGCAAACTTTGTGGTACGTGTTAATATCAGAAGCAGTGGTACAAGCAGAGGGATACATAGCACAGAAAATAGGGCTCCTTTCCGATCAGCTTGAGAAATCATGGCTGATGTCAATGTAGTAACGGAAGCTAACCCTGCTGCTCCAAAAAATAGAGAACAGATCAGGTAGAATGGACTAATAATGGGCAGATCCATCATCAGCATGTAAAAAAAGAAGGTGAATATGTGCAGGAGAAGCAGAAATAAAAAATTAAAGACCAATTTACCCAAAAATACATCTGTAGCTGCTGAATGAAGTTGAAGTAGTACCCATGTTTTTTTATCCGTTTCTTGCAAAAAAGATCTCATCATACCGGACATTGCAGCAAATAAAATAATGATCCAAATCAAACCACTTTTAGGAGTTGGATCCATTTGGTTTGCCCGAAGTGTAAAAAGAACTAACAATAGAGAAGCTCCGGTGAATGCCAACAGAGTATTCAGTGCATATTTAGTTCGAAGTTCCTGTCGTACTTCTTTTACAAATATTGCGAGTGCAGGTTTTACCATGATTAAAATTAGGGAAATTGAGAACTCTTAAGGTACAAAAAGGGGGCAACATATGATGTCAAAATCAGTCAAATTTCTAAAAACTATTTACATTAGCTGAATTCAAGGAGTATTGATTGCTATAAACATTAGTTGATATAAGTATTTTTGTGAATGGTTCGTTACCTTTGGTACAGATGCTTTTTGAAGAGCACATTTGGAGCTAAAAAATAAATGTGAATAAATTATTTATATGAATATCTACTCATTGCTTGAAACCTCCACAATTATTGTCAATCAGGAATTTTCCGGAAAAGTAGAACTTCTGAATCAAATGATTGACACGTTAAAAAATCGTGTCACTGAAGCTCAACTCGAAGAGATTCGATCTGCAGTTTTTGAGAGAGAAAAAATAATGTCGACAGGGGTTGG
>Ga0222633_1000645_pt1 | contig 27903 bp, 21 predicted proteins | sample AntAcemetageno48_FD_179816 | JGI IMG/M metagenome (GOLD analysis project Ga0222633, IMG submission 179816) | Saline water microbial communities from Ace Lake, Antarctica - #48 | ecosystem: Environmental > Aquatic > Non-marine Saline and Alkaline > Saline | place: Antarctica: Ace Lake | collected...
CTTCTGGGTGTCGCCGTCAGCGCTAAAGATCCCCGCGCGTAGGGCCATGCCGCCCATACCATGGTCCATGCCGTGGCTCGAAGCATGGTCCTCAGCACTTTCCTTTTTAACGGTATTACGTCCATCTAGCCAGGTGATCAGCGTGCGGTTGTCCGTCATCGCTAACATGCTCACAAAACCATGTTCTGCACTCACGCCATCCTTGTGGATCGTCTCAGGAGCGCTCCAGCGCTGTGTTACGCCATTGTAGAAAGTGGCCTTTACATCGTAATTGTAGGTGCCTTGACTACTTTTCTGAAGCCAGTGTGCCGCCATAGATGTCCCGTTGACTGACAGAAAGGGAAAGTCTGCCCAGTTCACAAACCAGTCATCACCCGAGCTAATCAATGAGGCGTCACTCCATATTGCGTCGGAGGAATTACTTGAGAAGGCGGAGCGATACAGCGAACTGATCTTGCCGCTCGATTTGACCCATGACAAGTGGACCTTTCCAGCACCATCGACTGTGAGGCGAGACAGACTGGTGTTCTCGCCGGTCGGTGCTTGCAGCATCCGGATGTCCGCGGCATTCGACATTGGTGCTATCGTTAGGCCAATAATGATGTACCCGAGCAGTAAATATAGCGATGGCTGCATTTTCAAGTTCCTGGTTTTACGACTAAGGGCGTTTCAGCGCCATTTGTTCCAAAGCGCTGTTTGCCAATTCCAAGTTGCGCCAACTTAGACATGATGGACTGCCGGTCCTGCGCGCCAATCAATTTGGCTTTGACTGTATTATCCGGTGCAAGAATATAGGTGGTGGGTAGCACGGCAGGTGCAGTGAGGTTTAGTGTCTTAACATCCTTGATGGTCAGCGTCGGAAATTCGATGCCCATATACTCTGCTATCTGAAGCGTCTTCTCGCGCTGATCTTCATCAAAATTCACACCCAAAACCACTACATCAAACGAGGCTAGTGCTTGGCTTAGGTGATTAAATTCAGGAATTTCCACTCGACAGGGCGCGCAGGATTTTGACCAGTAGTTGACGATTTTCCAATCATGATCGTTTAGTTCGCTCGCCTGCAGTGCGTTTGTTGCGATGACGAGCAGTATGGTCAGTACTAGGCTTCTCAATATCATTTCTCCGGCTGTGGAGCGCTATTCTAGCCTGTAAAGTGGCTGGTAATCCTCCCATTCTCTAATGGAGATTTTACTAGAGTCGTTAGGCCGCCATCGCAAGATGTAGTTTGGGCACTTGTTGTTGTTATGCCAAAGCCACCGACTGGTGTTATCCTGCACCGGGCTAATCGATCCGAGCAGGTGTCTGGTTAGCCAATCATAGCGTACGGCCCGATTGTATCTTTCGATGTGGGCATTTTGTTGTGGCTTGCCAAGCTAGATATAATCTAGTCGGATGCCAAGCATTTCAGCCCAACTTTGTGGTGCATCGCTGATGTATTCTGGCCCTTTGTCACATTGAATCGCCTGCCGCTTCCCGCGCCACTGGATCAGTTGGTTCTGACTTCATAAGCTCAGAATCACTTACCGAAGAAACTCTGAACGGGTTGTCGGATCTTTCTTAAATTGCCCACCCAATGCGGTAGTTTGCGTTGAGGAATCTGAATCCATCACGCCACGCGACTTCACACAGTAGTGTGTAGCCTCTATCGTAACTGCTATGTCATCTGTTTCGAGCAAGGTCTGCAGTGCAACTAGGATTTGTTGGGTGAGGCGCTCTTGTACCTGCGGTCGTTGGGCGAAGAAGCGGACTATCCTGTTGATTTTTGATAAGCCGATAATCTTATCTTTCGGGATATACGCGACTCTTGAGGCACCGTCGATCGTAACGAAATGATGTTCGCAGGTGCTGATGACGCTAATGTTGTCGACCTTGACCATTTCTTCCAAACCCATCTTGTTATCGATGACGGAAATTTTTGGAAAGTTGCTGTAGTCCAACCCACTGAAGAGTTCATCGACATACATCTTAGCGACCCTGTGTGGTGTTTCGGTCAGACTATCGTCTCTCAAATCCAGCCCGAGGGTTGTGACAATGTCCTCCATGGATGACTTGATTTGATCATATTTTTCATCGCGTGAGAGCCCATTGTCTATCATTGGCGTTTCAAGGTTTCGTGCAACCAGTGCCGCTTTCACCAGTTCCGCTTCTGGAGAACAATTGCCGGGCAGAAGATATGTGTTGTTATCGTAACTCTCTGCTGTGACGCTCATACTGTTTCCTTTTCTTACGATAAGTATAGCTTGAACAGCTAATACGTCCCTGCCAACTAATAGGATCAGGCTGCCAAAATAAATTTTGGTGACAGTGACCCGCTTTAGGTGATACTTGTCCTCATGGAGGTTGCCAGGTGGCTCAGATATTCTCTGAAAACCACGTCTGGTGAGGGCTAAAGGTTACCGGCATGCTAACTGCTGCTTCGGAATAAAGTTTCTTAACGAGTGCTAATCCGAGCCATTGTGTGCTTCGGTTAACGAATCATGACGTTATAGCATCAGTCTGCGGGTTTGCTAAAAACCAATTAGGAGCCGCTCGTTTGGTCCATGTCGCGAAGCTAGATTTCTCAGAACAGTAAAAGCGTCGATATGCTGCTACGGCACTACTTGTGTCTTTGTATTGGGTCGGCATGGCTTGTGCAAAGGGCGTCAGGCCCCGCGAGGGAAACTGATACTCTTCGATCTGCCGAATGACCTTGATTGACGCGTGGTCTTGTTCTTTTGCGTAGCGCCAACGATATTCATCATTCAATGCACTACTGAGCCGAACTAACCATTGAAAATTGTCAAATGAATCACCGACCCATAGAGTGCAAGGATGTTTGGCATGTGTTGAACGATAAGGGGTAGTAAAGCCTTTTAGATTGAGAGCCGTGCACAACAATTGTGCGCTTTCCAGAATCATTTTGTTAACGTGTTGATCGCAATGGTACTGAGCACATTTCTCGATATCATTATCAAGTACAAATATATTCATCTTATTCCTGAGAGTCGAGCGATCAGCTGAATCTGCTTTAGGCAGTAGGTATCCACCCTGTGCACCAACCCTTGCCAGCGACAGACTGATTTCTGAATAATGCACATCCGCCTCGGGTTTGATCGCTGTTGTCTGCAGAATAGAAACGACAGTTGTCACAAAATTGGTCTGACGCCTCTGTACCCATTTTCTCGATTCTCTCTGCGTCAGCTGCTATCTCAACGTACTTCAACGCAACCACCGTCGGATCTTTCATATCAACGTTGGATGCGGCAAATGCTTGTTTAGGTATCATATTTGCAATAGGTGCCAACATGAGAATTGACGTCGATTTTAAAATATTTCTTCGAGAAATCATCTCTAGCTTCCTAATTTAGTTGCTCGTTATACGGCCGATGGCGCAATAATAGACCACCGCTTTTTGTCACATTATAAGATAAATTCAAATTTATCGAGTAAAAGGTATATCGTTATTGTTAGTTGGAAACTAGATTGCAAAAGGCGGCGCCTCATGATTCCTAGCCCGCCTGACTAATCTGAATGCTATTTCAGAGCGTATACTGGTTTCAAATTTTTGGCGCTAAAAGAATGTCCATAATTTTTGGATTAATACTAAGCATACTCATCCTAGCCTACAGCTTCGGCTTACAGTGGCACCAGGCAAAGAGAAATGTGTCGAGCAAGAACTGTTCACGTCATGTGAACGAGGACGCCGAGTTTTGAACCGACAAAATGATTCGAATTCCGCCCAGTGGCTGCGTGAAAGCATTTTGTCAGGGTTTACAGCGCTCCTAGCCTCATTCTCTCCAGGTCTTTTAGCTGTTAGATGGTTGAATAGTGTCTTAATTACCAGCCAGAACTTCCAGCTTCGCCTTTAATAGGTCCTGCCAGCGCTTTAGTCACCCATCCACCGTAGTAGCCACCTGGCTGCGGGGTAACGCGCTCTTGTCCTACAAAACAGTCGACTCGCTGTGGATAGAAAGCTATCCACAAGTAAATTGATTCGAACTCGGGAAACATTTTTTCATATCGCCATGCCGCATCCTTTACGCCCTGCACAGTTAACGAACTCGCGACTCCCTTCCATTCACAGATAGATTGCGAGCCGTTTGGTATGATTGGTACCAAAATATCCTCTGGTGGAAAATAGTAGGTCGGTGCGCCAGCGGTTTCCAGAACGCGACACCCTCGTTCAGTTTCTGCAACAATCTGGCCATTGATTTGTGCCGAAAATTTGCTTTCTACGATCTCGATGATGGGGGGGCGTGGAAAATCCCAGACTGATTCTTGTTCAGGTGCTGGCGAAGCAGCAAAATTCGGGCGAGCTTGTCCCCGATACTGCCATTGCTCTCGTGCAGCCAAAACCGCTGAGCTAGCGTTGATTAGAGGTGCTTTCTTAGTCTGTTTTTCGGGCATAAATCGATTGTCGTGAAAATAATTAGGTGGATCGTGAAGTAAGCCCTACATACGCCACAACAAATTAGAAAGATCAGTCTTGGCACTAAAGCGGGTACCTATTCTCTCTCTTCAGAGCGGAAATAGAGGAATATAAAAAAATAGTAAAGGCTTGAGATAAAATGCCATACAGCGTGACCCTGAAAAATGGAGTCCGGACTGGTAAAGCTATCCTGCATATCGAGTTCGCGAATCTGCGCAGCAAATAGAATCGACGCCAAGGCCGCGACAAGCCATCGTATTTGAAGATACTTGCCTGGCTGAAATAGACTGACGATCGCAAAAGTGAATAGTACACCACTAAAGTATGTCGAAACTTCACTAAACGAATAGTCCCACTTGTAGTACGTGAAGTAGAGCGTCCCGTAAACGACAAGTACCGCAATCAGCGGCCAGGAAGGAAAGGTGCGACGTGTACCTGGCACTTCTGCTTGAGGCAACCAGTTGCCAATCGGGATGGCAGCCATACATAGCGCCATGGCGTACATTGCTCCCACGTCACATTGCTGTCCAAGCCGCGTCAGCGATGCGTGGAAGAACCCGCTGCCCAGTCCGGAATATATGAGAGCCACGCCAAACAGAAAACTTTGAATGGGTGCATAAGTCAGGTAGCTGCGTTCGAGTGGTAAATCCTTCTTCCAATCGTTAATCGACAATGCAATGGCATAGAATCCGAAGAGGATGTAAGACAGATTTGACCAGGTGTTCATCCGAGTTCGAAATACACTGTCCGGATAGATGCGCTCGCCGTATTCGGGATTCGTGAACTCATCAGCAGGTGCCCAGTCTGCCCACATAGCCGTGTCTTTGAAGGCCAGAAACAGGATGATAAAGACGACCAGCACGGCAAGTGTTCCACCCAGACCAACCCCATGGATCCATCTTGGTAAGTGGTTGAGCTTAAGCCTTGCGGACATCCCCAGGCGGAGTCGATCGTCAATTGCTGCTACTTTTTTGTTCAAGTTCACCTCTTGAGAATAGGAATTGTAACTGCAGATGCGCTCACCGTTTTCAGCAACAGCGGCTTATTTTCAAGAGACACCGGTGCTCGATTTAGAAATGACATTCTCGCAAAGGGAAACACTGAAGAGCCAGTGACACTATCTTAGGTGGTCTATCTTCCCGGTCGCTAATACGGGTTGCTGTAGAGGTGCGTTCTGCGAAAGAAATTGAACGTTAAGATATAGGTGCTAGAATTTGTGAAATGTAGTCATGACCGAAAGGGACGTTGTTGATATTGGAAGATAGTGGTCGACTGTTAAAGTTGGATCCAAAGGCTTAGAACGGCAGGTTTTATGTTAACTCATGCCACCTGGTTTCGGTATTATTCAATAGAGTAAAAGCGCTATTTCTGTCTCCTTTCTCTTGGCTCTTGGTTCCTGTTTCAGTGGCTCGACGATCTCGTGGACATATTAAAATGAAAAGAGGTTTGTTATCGCTTCCAGCTTATTAGCTTTATTAGATGATATTGCAGTGGTATTGGATGACGTTGCCGTCATGACCAAAATTGCTGCTAAGAAGACCGCAGGTGTGCTGGGAGATGATCTGGCACTAAATGCTGAACAGGTATCTGGTGTCAGGGCAGAGAGAGAGTTGCCGGTAGTATGGGCGGTGGCGAAAGGGTCAGCAGTTAACAAGGTGATTTTGGTTCCTGTGGCACTGGGATTGGGCGCTTTTCTGCCTATCTTGATAACGCCCCTGCTTATGCTGGGCGGCGCTTACCTTTGTTATGAAGGTTTTGACAAAATCGCTGGAAAATGGCTGCATCCAAAATCGATCGAAGAGCAGGAGGAGGCTGTATTAGCCGCATTCCACGATGAGAGTGTTGACCTTGCGACCTTCGAGAAAGAAAAAATCAAAGGCGCTATTCGAACCGATTTTGTGTTGTCGGCTGAAATCATCGTGATATCAATGGGAGCCGTGCAAAGTGCGAGTTTTGCAGTACAGGCATCGGTTGTGGTTAGCATTGCCGTTATGATGACGGTCGGGGTTTATGGTTTGGTGGCGCTGATCGTCAAGTTGGATGACATCGGAATGTACATGGTTGAAAACTCGAGTGAATCTCAGGTCGTAAAGCGCAAGTTGGGGGCCATTTTGACAGACTTCACGCCCTATTTAATGAAGACGCTAACAATCGTTGGTACAGCTGCAATGTTTCTTGTCGGTGGCGACATACTTGCCCATGGTATCCCTGGTTTAGAGGAGTTGATTCACTGTGTAGTTGCTGTTGTTGGGTCGCTGCCTATGGCGGGAACCCTGTTGGCTGCTATTACGCCCTTGTTGGCACACTTCACTGTTGGCGTAGCATCTGGTGGGCTTTTAGTCCCGATCGTGACAGCAGTCATGAAGTTCATGCCGGGCAAAGCTGCGCCGCACTAGAGGTTTTGGTTGCCTGAACAGTCCCGTGGATTGTTTTTTCGCGTTGCGTGCCACTGAGCGGACCCCGTGTGCCGTTGCTGCCAAGTTAATCTGGCGATACACAGGTCATCGATTTCTGGGTTAATCCCAATCCTGCAAAAACCGCGGATCAGCCAATATCGTCAAACTCTCATTGACGGAAAAACTCTTTGGCCAAACGCCTTGCCCCGCTAGTCCACCATCCCTCATGAGAACAAGCGCCTTCTGTAAATCTTCTCGATAGTGTAGTAGTCATCGAACCATTTTGTGTTCTGCCCTTCAGCAGCGGGTAGCTCGAGCGGTGGTGGATGGCCTCCATTTAGTTTCATGACCTGGTACATGACGCTATCGCGGTTGTAGACGATCAAGGCCAGTATAAGAGCGAGCACAAGAGCAACCAATACGATGGCTCGAATCCACCATGGAAGTGTTCAGCAGTACCGTTGAGAGTGAAGACTATTTGATGGCAGCCCTGCGTGCCTATCCTGTGATACCGCGCAAGATTGTACCGGGCCGAGGATGCAGCAAGCTTGCTAAGGGCTTTTAGCTATAGATACAGCGGCCTACCAGAACCTGTTTTTCTGAAGCTTTCTTTGTTGACTCCGTGAGTGACGAAGCTAACGATAAGACTCGTGCAGATGTTCGAAAAGCTGTTGAGTGTTTACATCGCAACGCTACATTTACACTTTGAATCCCAGCAGCAGCTTTATCGTTCAGCGTAAGTTACCTATCTCGTGAAATTTTTAGATTGCCGTCAATATGAATGTCCCGCTGCGGATAAGCGACAACAATGTTTGCTACCTTAAACGCTTTCTCCAATGCGAAGCGGACATCCGAGCAAATTTGTCGACCACTTTTTTCGCCAGCTGAACTCACCCAAAAATAGGCATCAAAAATTAGCGCGTTGTCGCCAAAGTCTTCAAATATGACGTTGGGTGCAGGCTCTGGAAGTACAAATTCATGCGCTTGCATTTCTCTTATGATGATTTTCTTTACCACTTCTAGGTCCGATCCATATTGAACCCCGACGCGCACGATGCACCGCAGTAACTTATCGACCAAAGTCCAATTAACCACGGTCTCCTCGAGGAGTTTCGAGTTAGGTATCAGTACATGAACGCCGTCCACTCTGCGAATTCTTGTCGAGCGCGTATTAATCTCCTCAACAGTGCCAGCCGTGTCGCCCAGTTCAATGTAGTCATTGATACGGATCGGTCTTTCCCAAATAAGAATCCATCCGCTAATAAAGTTGTTGATGATGTTCTGCGCGCCAAAACCCACACCGATAGCCACAGCGCCAGAAACAAATGCAAAGGCAGTTAATGGCACCTTAAGCAAATCAAGCGCTGTTATACCTATAATAATAAGGCCAATAACGTAGATAGCACGACGAATTATTTGAATTAGGTCAGGGCTTATTTCTTGCTTCGTCATGGTTGATGTTATTTTGCTAACTACCCATCTAAGGAGCAGATAACCTAAGATGACAACGATAGGGATGATCAGCGTTTGAGCCACGCTCAAATCATATTCGCCGACCGAAATCAGCTTAGTTTCAAGAATTCGTCGTAATTCTTTCATATTATAGCCAGCGTTTTAGCATCAATAGGCCAACGACCACAGCTGTTACAGCCAACATTGCTGTAGCTACTATGTTGAACGCTACCGGATTTTCAGTACCGGGCAGTCCAGCGACATTCATTCCAAACACGCCACTGACAAAAGTAATCGGTAAAAAAATAACAGCAACGATAGACAAGGCGTACATGCGAGAATTTTGTTGCTCCATCAATCGATTCATCGTTTCTTCCTGCAGAACCAACAATCGTTCACGCAGTAAATCTAGGTCTTCGATATATCGGACGATACGATCTGCTTGTTCGCGGAGTGTATGAGACTCAGAAGTTTCCATGGTAGTCAGCGCATGTCGATAGATGCTTTCAAGAGCATCGCGTTGTGGCGCTAGAAAGCGGCGAACATGGGCTACCCTCCTTCTGTTGTCAGAAATCTCCCCTCTAATTTTTGAGTTAGGGTCAGATTCAACAAGTGTTTCTAAGCTTTCGACCCGCTCTTCGAGTTCATCTACGAAAGCTGATACTCGATCCCCGATTTTTTCAACCAGGCGAATCATGACGCCACGAGGCGAGCTAGGACCGATACCTTCGTCCAATTCTGTCCTTGTATCCTGAACAGAAAACAGACGCCGTTGCCGCACAGTGATGATGCGGTCATCCTCAAGCCATATTCGTAAGGACACCATATCTTCTGGGTCTGAGTCCGGGTTGAGATTTATTGCGCGCAAGACAATAAGGGTTCCTTTCTTCGTTAGAACCGTTCGAGGCCGTGTGTCTGACCGAACCAACGTACTCGTGACCCAAGCTTCGAGACCACGATCCTCTAACCATTGTTCTGCCGTGGAAATTGAGTAATCAATATGAAACCAATTCGCTGCAGCATCATCGATATCATCACGTGCCCCACCCTGGCCGTCGAGGGTCAGCCCAAATACATAACACGGATCGTTTTTTGACTCTTCCATGCTTGGCATTATGTCTGTGATTGCCGTTTCTTAGAAGCGATAACTAGACCATTTCAAAATCTAAAACGGTGCGGTACAGACCGGCGGCGTGATTTTGGTTTGTTAATCTACAAACTCTTTCATGCTGTCTTATGACGTGACAAAGCCTGAACTTATTGTTGTTTAACAACATAAGTTCAGGCTTTGTTTTCTATCCGCCAGTAATAGGACAGGCGTTTATCTGGAGTAACGAACCTCTAATGCATAGGTTCTAGGTGCGCCCCAACCCTGGAATCCAGCAGTCGGACCGCCTAGGAACAATGCCTGTTCCTTAAACTCTGTATCACCGAGGTTTTTGCCGTAAAGCGAGAAGCTCAACGTATCATCGTTATTCAACTGCATATCATAACCAACCTGAACATCCCATTGGCCATAGTCACCTTCGAACAAACGATTGTTTGGTCCTGCGCCCGTGTTGACCAGCAAGAAGTCTCCGACTTTTTTATAGCCCGTGTTCGCGCTTAGCAGGCCAGGTCCAATCTCTTTGGTATAGGCGAGAGTTGCGGAATAGCTAGATTCCGGCTGTCTGGAATCACTATTTCCGCCAAGATTACGAATTGTACCGGATGGACTTGCTCCGGCGCATCCGTCGATAACATCACATGGAAGCGTGAAGGCGCCATTATCTACATCAATGGTGCCTGCATTAAAGAGAAGGCTAAAGTTTTCGTTGATATTCCAAGCAGTCTCCAGTTCCCAACCAGTTGTTTCATTGTTCCCGCCATTGTTAATGATTGTGTTGGTACCTGGAATGGAGCCGGGAGGCAGAGTAACGATAGAGATAAACTGGCCAGCCTCACGATCGAGCTGATAATAAGCCAGGTTGAATAGCAGCGCGCCTTCCAACCAATTGGACTTTATACCAATTTCAATTTGCTCAGCGGTTTCTGGATCATAGGGTGCATTGTCGGCAGTCACCGATCGAATGCTAAATCCGCCAGATCGAAAACCCTCGCTATAACTTACGTAGACTTGAGCGTTGTCTCTGAATGCCCACTTAGCCGAAGCCGTGGTAATTGTGTCCTGCCAACTATCCGAAACCGTGTAGTTCGCACCTGGCGTTTGTGGATCAGCACTAAAATCGTGCTCAGCATCGCCCGGAAGATCAAAGGTTCCGTCTGAATGATCAAGATAGCGATTGTTGCCATCCTTATCTTCGTCGATTCGACGAACTCCGACTAGAAATTCTAGCTCATCGGTAGGTCGCCAAGTTAGGGATGCAAATATCGCGGAGGATTCAACTTCTTCGCCTGCAAACTGTGTGCTTCTCTGATTGGGAAATTGGCAGAATACACCGCCAATAACCGGATGGTCACGCAATCCTAAACCAGTGCAAGGCACACCGGCAGGTAAACCGAGAGCGGGTAGAATAGCTTGTGGGAACTGAAGAATATTGTTTGTAAACTGTACATAGTCTAGCTCTGAATCGAAGTAGCTATATCCCACCATAAAGTCGAGATCTTCGGTAATCGATCCACTCAAGCGAATTTCCTGGGAAAAGTAATCAAAATCTTGAGCGCGGAGAGGATGCAACTGTACGATTGGGACGCTGAGAGAGGTGATTGATCCGCCATCGAAATCCGATTGAGTTTCGTCAGTGCCAGAATTGTTCGCGGTTATCGAGGTTAAGGTCAAATTCTCCGTTATATCCCAATTTACCCTGAGTGAAAGCTGATCTACTTCGAGGCTGGTTGGCGTTTCCTTATCGGCAAACGTCTTAAATCGATTATCACCATCAGTTAACGAATCCTGAGGTGTGATCTCGGTATTATCGTCTATTCGATCGTAGGTAAGTATTGCGTCAATCTGATCGTTGGGAGCCCACCTAAGCGCAAGGGTTTGAGAAGCAAAATCGACATCGCCCTGTTCACCACCAATCGTCAAATTGTCATAGAAGCCGTCTGCTTCGCGAGATATCGCACCGATCTTTAGTGCAAGCTTATCATCGATTAAAGGAATATTTACCCTGGCTTTAATGGTTTGAGCGCCGTAATTACCAACGGTCGCGCTAGCAGCGACACCGAAATCATTAAACTGTGGCTTAACGCGGTTGACTACAATGTTGCCACCAATCGTGTTTCGACCAAACAATACGCCCTGCGGACCGCGGTTAATTTCTATGCTTTCAACATCGAATACGTCAATTAGAGCGCCCGTGCTCGAACCCATCTGGACATCGTCCACGATCACTGCAACCTGCGGGCTTTGGGTTTTTTCACTGCCCGGATACCCGACACCACGAATATAAATCGTGCTGTTGCCTGGGCCGGCGGCGTTCATGCCGATGTATACGTTTGGTGCCAGACCATCGAAGTCCCGTAACGTCGCAGGCTTCAACTGTTTGATTTTTTCTTCGCCGAAAACTGTCACCGACAAAGGCACATCCTGGACGGATTCTGCCTTACGACGGGAAGTCACAACAACCTCTTCCATCTCGGTGGCGTCTTCCGCAAACGCAATTAGTGGCAGCGCGGTAGGCGTCGCCAAAACAATAGACCACAAAAGATTTCTATTGAATCTCATTCTTTCCCCCTAGTGTAGTGAAACCCATTTGCGACTGACTTAATCTCCGGCAGACTCTTAGCGGTTGTCGGGCGTCTGTCGCAAGTAACGTCGCTTGTTAATAACAAGCAGTGTTGACTGTTTTAATCACTAAAGGAACCAGTGTCAAGTGGTACGGGTGCTCACTGGTAGAAGTTGAGGGGCGTTGCCGTCAGATCAACTTGACCATCATTTGAATTGATAACATTGGCGGAGAATAGGCATTAAAGAAACCGCTTTCCCGGTAGAACAGACGTTCATTTTGATATAGCCGATTGAATCGGCGGTCTGCCTCACTTCAAGCCAGACCTCGACTCTGCTGCAAACCCAGTCACTGCTGTCTGGGTTGGATATAGTAGCCCCAGGCTAATATGTCGGCTCGGGTTAGATCGAAAGGTCTTTGAGGTTATAGTCGCGGATGATGTTCTCCCAGTTCTCGTCGTTGAAGCGAAATTGGTCTGACCGTGCATCTAGCGGCTGATAACAGAATGGTGTCTGGCCAGGGTAGAACTGGTGGCGCGCATCGATCGCAACGCCAATGACCTGAGAGCGTTCATCAATGCGTCGTTCATCATAAACGTCGGTATTGGTTTGGCTGAGAGCGCCTTTAGCCCCGAGAACGGAACTGTAGCGATGAAAACCAAACGTGAGAGAGATCCGCTGATCCGGTGAAGTATTGGCGAACGAGCAATGGAGTGCCTGACGATTAACGATCGTTACATCTCCGGGTTCGCAGTGCAGCGGTACGGCGCCCGGCAATTGTTCTGAACCATCGTTGTCCGCCACCAGATTTTTGATATCGATCTTTCCAGCCTTGTGAGTGCCAGGCATAACCCACAGGCAACTTCGTGCTGAAGTGGCGTGTAACTGGACCTGGAAGTTGAAGCCATGGATACCTTCGTCCCAATCAGGATTGTCCCAGTGAGTGACGCCATCCTGATGCCAGGATACAGAACCACCAACGCACGGTTGTTTAACAAAAATGGCATCGTTATACGGAACGAAGTCGTCGCCATTAATGCAAGCAGCAATCGAGAGCAGATCCGGGTGGCCATATAATCGCAAGCCAGCATCCATAATCTGGCACATGCCACTCATAATAAACACGACCTTTCCGGGAGTCTTTGTGTCGGGTTCAGGTTGATTCATTTGTGTTTGGTGGCGGCCATTTAACAGGTCGGTGCCACCCCATGGGTCAGCTAATGGTGGTATTAATGAGTAAACTTGGCGCGCAAATTCCTGGCCGAATGCGGGTCTGCCTTTGTGGTCAACGGTTGCTTTGTTATCAACAGGGGCTCGATCAAGCAGGTCTGCCATCTGATCTTGCAGCAGTTTGATTTCAGCGCCGTCAACCAGATTCTCAAATATATAGAACCCGGTTCGCCAATACGCATCGAGGATGTCAGCGGTCAACTTGCCGTCATGATTAAACCTGATGGGTCCACGGTTGCCGAGTGTTTTGGCAAGCGCAACACCCGTGTCGACGTAATTTGTCATTCCAGCAGCATGTTCGCTGGCGAGTTGCGGGTTAGTCGAATTTCCGATTGCCATGGCGCTTGCCTCGAAGTCTGAATATCAAATATTCGACCTTTACAGTGTCTTTTTCAAACCTAACCACTATTCCTCAAAAGTTTCAGTCAATGCCTGGTAGGTGAGAATGCGCAGTTCTTCGCGCAGCGGCCAGGGCGAACCCATCAGCTGAATCATGCCAATGACAACGATATCTTCTACGGGGTCGACCCAGAAAATGGTGCCGGCAGCACCACCCCACATAAATGTCCCCATACTGCTAAGCGTACCGGTTCCAACTGGATCAACAATGACACCAAAACCGAGCCCAAAACCCATCCCCTTGAACGCCTGGTTCAACGGTTGTTCTCCGCTTCCGGCAGCCGACGACTGATCGGGCAGATGATTTTTGGTCATAAAGTTCAGTGTTTTCGGACTGAGAATTCGCACACCGTTGTAACTTGCACCATTACGTAGCATTTCAGCAAACCGCATGTAGTCATGTGCAGTCGACACCAGACCGCCACCGCCACTAAACAAAGTGACATCTGTGAATCGAGTCAGACCTGCGCTCGCCTCCGGACTCATTGTGACTAGTTTGCTGTCTTTTTTATCCCAATAGTGGTTTGGCAGAAAACGATCTAGTTTATCCTCTGGCACTACGAAGAATGTGTCTGTCATACCCAGTGGTTCAAAGATGTTTGCGGCAAGGTATTGATCAAAAGGCATGCCGCTGATTCGCTCGATGATCAGGCCGGTGAGATCAACGCCAACAGAGTAGTGCCATCGCTCACCGGGCTGATAGCGCAGTGGAAGTTTTGCCAGCCGTTCGGCGAACGCGGTGAGATCTTTCGCTTCGAATAACTTTGCTTCGCGATAGAGTTTGTCCACTGAGTTGTTCGGTTCGAAGCCGTAGCTAAAGCCAGCGGTGTGAGTGAGCAGGTGGTGCATTGTGATGACCTGCTTCGGATCGCTTAGCGATCCGTCTTCGTTCTGGACCTTGAGGCCCGCCAGTTCTGGTACAAATTTGGTAATAGGGTCTTTAAGCGAGAATTTGCCCTGTTCGTACAATTGCATCGCGGCAACGGCGGTGATTGGTTTGCTCATTGAATAGATGCGAAACAAATGATCGATTTCGAGCGGGCGTTTGTCATCTGCGCCGCGTTGACCAACGGTTTCGGAATGGACTAGCCTGCCGCCGCGATTCACCATGGTAATGACACCCGCGAGTTTGTTGTCATCAACGTAGCGCTGGGTCATCTGGGAGATGCGCGCGAGGCGTTCACTTGACATGCCCTGCTTCTCCGGCGGTGCAGTTTGCACTGAATCGGCCAGCGAGAATGTGCAGAGGCTTGCAAGGCAAATGGTGGTTATTAGTCTCTTCATGATCGGTACCATTATCGGGCCAGTCTTATCTGTGTGCGGCTAACAGTATCGGTTTATCTCAGGCTCTCATAGCCCAATGAGAAGTGAGTGCGATTAGCTGGACCGACGATTGCCGCCTTGCGCACATTCTTAGCATGCTCTGGCTACCCCGTACGGGCTGATGGTGCATTCGCAAATTCGGCCGTATTTACCTCACCGAAACTCCAGGCCCGTCGTCATCGAACGTTTTCTATATCTCGATCTACTCCCCAGAAAGTCGCTCATCACACAACGTATCCTTGAAGTCCCATAGTAAGCCCTCGACTTGCGGCATTGCCCTCATCTAACATTAATAGAGGTGAAACCTAATTCGACTAAGGGCGAGGTGTAATCTTTCCATTTGCTTCTTCCCAGGCTCTGGTAATGACAAAGGACCGATCCAATCCAATCGGTACGATCATTTTGATTTCCTCATAAGCCGCATCCTCAGTCAAATTAGCCGACGCAAGGGTTTGTGGAAGGTCCAGCTTATTATCAACGGAGTTCTGACCAATCTGCGCAAGCTGTGCCATAAAGCGTTGAAACTGTTTGATACCTGCTCTATCGGTAACCGCACCATGACCTGGAATGACACGATCAAAATCCAGTTCCATGGCCCGATCCAAAGTTGCAGGCCAGGCTTTTATGGAACCACCTGCTTCAAGATCGATATTGGGATAGTGGCCGTTAAACAAGAGATCGCCCATATGAATAACGCGTTCTTCTTCAAATACAACAACAAGGTCACCATCTGTGTGACCCAAGCCTGGAGACGCGAGTTGTATATGCTTGTCACCAAAATCTAAACGATGTGCGCCGGAAAAAGTTTCATTCGGCAAGGTGTGTGGCGCGTCAGTAAAAAATTCGCTGTCGGTTTGTTTCAAATGATGCAATGTCCGCTCGGTCGATACTACTCTCACACCAGGGTCAAATGCTGGGTTACCATGAGTATGGTCGAGGTGATAGTGACTATTGATAACAGCAATGACCGGCTTACCTGTTAACTCCATTGCAACTTGTTTTATTCTGTCGCCTTGCAACTGAAAGGTCATAGTATCGACAATCACAGTGCCGTCCTGCGTATTTAGCACCGCAACATTTCCGCCCATTCCAAACAATACATGCAGATCTTCTGATAGTGTTTCAACCTCAAGTGACCTGACGGACATAAACACATAGGCTGCGAACACAATGACAATCACCACAAGTGCCAAACTAATTCTTGTTACCCAAGCCATACCTTAACCTTTGAGAGAATAGGGATTGTAAGCCACATTTTTTTAAAGAACGGTCGAGTACTGCAATAACTGATTTGAAAGGGGCTCGGAGGACCTCTGAATTGCAGATGTTACTTTAAAGCCTGTAGGCACAACAAGTCGTGGGCGATAGTCGCCGCTGCAATCGCCGTGATCTCGGCATGGTCATAGGCAGGCGCTACTTCCACCACGTCCATGCCGATGAGGTTAACGTCTTTTAGTCCACGCAGGATCGTCAGCGCTTGAATGGATGACAGGCCGCCCGCTACCGGCGTCCCAGTACCCGGGGCAAAAGCCGGATCCAGACAATCGATATCAAAGGTCAGGTAGGTTGGATGATCCCCAACAGCTTCGAGTATTTTGTTGATGACTGCAGTGGTGCCATTCTCATGCACCCAAGGTGCGTCGCAGACAACAAATCCGTACCCATCATCACTGAATGAACGGATACCTATCTGGATAGAACGTTCTGGAACGATGATGCCTTCTCTAAGCGCTCGCAAAAACATACTGCCATGATCAAGTCGTTCGCCGTCGTCCTCCCAGGTATCGACGTGGGCATCAAAGTGGATCATTGAAAGCGGCCCGTACTTCTCGGCGTGGGCTCGCAGTAGCGGATAAGTCACGAAGTGATCACCTCCTAGGCTCAGTAGTTTTGGACCCTGAGAAATCACTTTTCTTGCGTGCGCTTCGATCTGCGTAACAGCATGCTGGGGAAAGCCGGAATCGAGTTTGCAGTCTCCGTAATCAGCAACCGCAAGGGTCGCGAATGGGTCAATATTAAATGGGAAGGCTCTGTGCGCAATTTCTGCCAATTGAACGCTGGCGGCACGCACGGCCTGGGGCCCTAGCCTTGCTCCTGGTCTAAAGGTTGTTGCGCTATCGAAGGGAATGCCTGTGACAACCCAGTCGGCGCCGGTAATGTCTGTTGTGTAGGGGCGCCGCAGGAAAGACAACTGACCCGCGTAGGTCATTTCAAGTCCTGGGTGTCCGAGTAGATCTGGTCGAGGGTGAAAATTTTCATCAGATGGCATTTTAGAATCGATCCTTCATTGCGTAGTACATCATCCCAGCCACCAGTCCCGGCCATCTGAGCCAGCGACCGCCAGGAAACGGAAAGTGAGTGAGGTTGGCAAATAGGTCAAAACGTTCTGCGTCACCCATTATCGCCTCGGCAACCATTTTGCCCCCCATATTAGCCATGGCAATGCCATGCCCCGAGTATCCCTGTGCCCAATATATGTGGTTTCCATCGCGACCAAAGTGAGGCATGCGACGCATTGTGATGGCAAGTGTGCCACCCCAGCCGTAGTCGATCTTCACGTCAGCCAGATTCGGGTAGATCTTCAGCATGTTTTTTCGGACGAACTGTTTGATATCACGCGGAAAATACGGAGTGTAGTTTTCTCCACCACCAAAGATTAGGCGGTGATCGGGCGAGTTGTGAAAGTAGTTGACGACAAAGCGCGTGTCTACCACGGATACATCGTCGCGATTAATCTGCCTACCGCGCTCCTCTCCCAGTGGTTCGGTTGCAAGAATAAAATTGTTGATGGGCATCTGATACCAGTCCGGCGTCTTGTGAAATCCATTCAGGTAGCCGTTACAGGCAATGACAAGAAACTTTGCACTTATATCACCTGTCGCAGTGTTGACGGTGACGCCATTACTTTGTTTTTGAATCCCCGTCGCCAGTGTTTCCTCATGAATTTTGACACCAAGTTCTGTCGCGGCGCGGGCAAGTCCTATGGATAGATTCAGTGGGTGAATATGTCCTGCGCAGGAGTCAACGTAGCCACCATAAAGAGTGTCGACTCCCAACATATCGGCTGCCTCGTCACGCCTGACAATACGTTTGGCGGTATAGCCGTAATGCTTTTCTAGATGTTCGGCATATTCCCAGAGCGACTCTTCGTGTCGTTTGCGGTGGGCGAGGGTGAGTTCACCGTCTTTCAAATCGCAATCGATACCAAATTCAGCAATCCTGTCCCTGACGAGTTGGTTGGCATCGCAGGCTATCTGCCACATTTTACGAGCATCATCCATACCGAGCCAGGACTCCAGTTCATCCTGATCCTTGCGCTGGCCGGTACCAAGTACACCGCCATTGCGTCCGGATGCACCAGAGCCGATTTTGTAACCTTCGAGCAACACGACGGAATAGCCTTTTCTGGCGAGCTCGATTGCCGCTGATAACCCGGTGTAACCACCGCCGACGACGCAGACGTCTGCATCTGTTGCGCCATCAAGGGCGGCATACTTCTGCACATTCACTGCAGTGTGGTAATACCAAGATTCATCAAATCCCGTTTTCGGATTCCCGCCGCCGCGGCTTCCGCTCACAGCGAACTCCCAAGGTAACCAACTTCCCATTGGGTGATAGATTTCATGTAGTCCTGAAGTTCAGCGCGTTTAACAGAGACAAATACTTCGACGAACTCACTTCCAAGCAATTGAGTGAGATCTTTATTTTGTTCCAGCAAGCGTAGCGCCACACCAAGGTCTTCAGGAAATTTTGGTTCCAGGTCATAAGCATCACCTTCAAACGGCTTATTCGGTTCAAGTTTCTGGCGCAGCCCGAGTAAGCCACAGGCGAGCATGGATGCGAACATCAGATAGGGGTTGGCGTCTGCACCGGCGATACGGTTTTCTACGCGACCAGCTTTAGGTTCGCTGAAAGGCACCCTCAGACCTGTAGTTCGATTGTCATAACCCCACTCAAGATTTATCGGCGCAGATAGATCGCCGACAAAGCGTTTGTAGGAATTTACATTAGGTGCGATTAATGCAAAAGCGTCTGGTAGGTAGCGCTGTAGTCCACCAATAAAATGACGCAGTGCAGGTGGTGCTTTGCTGCGTTCCAACTCAAAAATATTATCGCCGTTTTCATCCAATAGGCTGCAATGCATATGTAGGCCATTACCCGGTAGGCTGGCAATCGGTTTTGCCATAAAACTTGCCAGTAGGTTGTGCTTACTGGCACATCCCTTGATTAGGCGCTTCAGTTGAAATAATTGATCTGCTCGTGACATTGCCTCGCCATGTTCGACGTTCAGCTCTATCTGCGCAGGCCCCACTTCATGGACGATTGCCGACAACTCTAGGCCTGTGTCCCGACACATTGCTTTAATGTCCTCAATGACAGGTGAAAATTTGTCCAGCGCATCAAGGCTGTATGCTTCGCCGCCAAATTCAGCCTGACTGGCTTCACCCGCAGCGATGGTCATAGCCAGATCGCCGATTGCTAAAGGGTTCAATAGATAGAGCTCAACTTCTGGCGCGACGATGGCGGTTAGACCAAGGTCTGAATATTCCTGCAGGACTTTCTTCAATACGTTGCGAGAGTCATAAGCTATGGGATTGCCACGTTGATCCTTCGTCTCACAGATCACCTGGCCAACATTCCCCGGTTTCCAGGGCGTGCTGCGATAGGTGGACCAGTCCGGATGCATCAGCAGATCGCCATCGTTGGCGTCAAACTTATCCATGGCAAGGGAATATCCGCCATTGATTGTCTGAAAGAAGATCGCTTCTGCCAGGTGTGGTGGGTCAGACTCCGAGAGAGAATCCGCCGCAATGGTCTTGCCTCGGGGAATTCCATTCATATCAGGGAGGATAAGCTCCAGTTCATCGGGCATATCGTTGGGCTTGCTCATCAGGGAGTCCTTACCAATTAATATTCATCCGTATTATTTCATTCATAGTTATCGATCAAGCTCTGATCGCCTCTCCAAATGCTGTAAACAACTTGCGGGAATTCTCATCGTCGCGAAATTGCCATTCCGGATGCCATTGAACGCCTAATACCCAGCCATCAGCCATGGAGATGGCTTCAGGCAATCCATCTTCAGCAGTTGCTTCGACGCGCAGACCCGCACCCAGAGTTGCTATACCTTGCGAATGCAACGAGTTGACTGGAATGTCCTTCTTGCCGAGTATCTGATGCAACATTCCGCCGTCTAGAACTTCAACTCGATGGGCGTGATCATACTGAGCATCCCGGGGCCTTGACGAGTCTTCGCGGTGATCATTATAGGCGCCTAACTCCTGAAGACCCGCATACAATGTGCCACCAAGTGCGACATTCAGCTCCTGAAAGCCCCTGCAGACAACGAACAGCGGCATCCGCCTGGCCAGTACCTTGCCGATCAATGCAAACACTGTTTCATCCCTTTGTTCATCCAATGGTGGCGCCACATTGGTCGCGCCATATCGCCGCGGGTGCACGTTGCTGACGGCGCCAGGCAAAAACACACCATCGACTTTGTCCAATATAGCATCCAGATCGAAATGGTCTGTCAGACGTTCAAGATCATGCCCGTCGCCAAGTGCAGGTAACATCAGGGGCATAGCATTTGCCCCATGAGCGATAGCGTTGATATATTTTTCGCCAACACAGTGAAATGGGTAGTCCCCGTAATTCTTGACGTCGCAAGGGATAAGTACAATCGGCAAACTCAATTCAGCACTCCTATTTGTCGCGTGAGCTCGTTAATGTCAGACATATGGTCATGTCTATCAAGAGTGGATAATATGTCTCCGTCATTCTGCAGCATATAGCTCATGTATCAACTGGCGACCCTCAGCACACACATCGCGACGCTCCTGCCATGCGCGGGGGGAAATGGGTTTTACCCGGCCCTGGCACAACTGCTGAGAAGTTTTGCCGATATCGACGAGGTTAGTGTTGTCACCTACCCCGACTTCACCGGACCTTACATCTCGCACCGCGAAAACCCGACCGATGGTCCAAATCTCGAAACTTTTGTTACCGGCCCATTTCTGCTGGACCCGTTTTATGTAGCTGCTGCTAAACAGCAGATGTTTGGTTTCTTTACACTTGGCCAATTGGCGCCGGCAGGTTTTAAGAACAGCGAGTACTATCGGACCTACTACCGCTATGCGGGTCTCTTTAATGAGTGTGGCTATTTGATCCCAACTGGAGATCGCGGTTTTGTTAATTTGTCGATCGGCAGAACTAGCGAAAAAAAATCCTTTGAACGTGCAGCGCTCAGTGACCTGCAAGAATTGACGCCCCTGATCATGAGTGCGGTTCAACATCATTCAAAGACCACACCGAAACTGGAAGCAGCCACACAGTCGAGCCTTCGGTCGCAACTCGAAGCGGCACTTTCGAGCTTCGGCATGTCGCGCCTGACACCACGCGAGGGAGAGATTATCAGCTGGATTCTGCATGGTCATACCAGTAAAGCCATATCTTCAGGCCTCGACATCACCGTTGAAACTGTAAAGCTACATCGAAAAAACGCCTATCGAAAGCTTGGTGTTGCCAACCAGTCCGAACTCTTTTGGACTTTTATTCAGGCCCTGCAGGATTGCAACGGGGACTACCACGGGGGCGACCCGCTGCAATTAGCGAATCAGACTATTCAAACTCGTAGCTGAAACTTACCCCAATCGTTCTCGGCCGCATTGGGCCAAAGAAGTGTGATGGAAGAATTCCGCCATTGTTGTTCAGCCCGTCAAAGGTATTTTCGTCGGTCAGGTTTTCAACGTATAAGTTCACGGCCCAGCTTTCGGTAGACTGGTAACCAATTCTTAAGGTCGAGTTAGAGAATGAATCGATTTGAGTCGACCTCAAATTTTCGAAACCACCGCCTCGCTCTGATTCCCAGAACACTTCAAACCTTGTTGTAATGGATGCACCCGATTTCAACGGGAAAGCGCCGTTCAACACAAATGATCCGGTCCAGTCGGGCGCCCAGAAAAGTGAACTACCTTCACAGCCGTTTAGGTCGGTAAGACCACAGATGCTTTGCAAACCCGTTGCCTCGGTATCAAGGTAGGACATGCCGAGGTAAGCATCGAAGTTGTCACCTAACAGAACGTTGATGGTGCCTTCTAAGCCCCAGCTTTCAACATCACCGACGTTTTCTACCGCGCTCGCGCCGCCATCAAATACGACAACCTGTAGATCTTGATACTCGTAGTAGAAACCAGTCAGACTCAACTGTACTCTGCCTTCGGCAATCGTGCTTTTATAACCAAACTCCCAGGAGTCTGCTGTTTCAGGATTGAAGGTATTCGGTCGGAACCCAGCCGCCTGTGTCGCATCAGTCACGCCGCCAACACCCGCTCCAGTTGAGTCGACCATGGCAAAGCTGCCAAAGCCGCCAGCCTTGAATCCTTCTGTATAACTTCCGTACAGCATGGAGTCATCGCTCGTGCGATAACGTGCTAGCACTCGTATTTGCGTGTCGGTCCAGCTCTGAGTGTCACTTATGTCGCCATCAGTAGAAAATGTGTAAGCAAAGTAGGGACCAAGATCACTTGCCGGTGTTGGTACATTCAGCTTAAATTCCTTCTCGTCATCGCTGTAGCGAATGCCAAGGCTCAGATCGAACTGATCATTTATTGCATAGGTAAGATCAACATAGGTTGCCCAGCCCGAATATTCACCTTTTATACGACCTGTTTCACGTAACAACCCGTCAGCGCTCGATGTGAACGGCGAACCGTAGTAGTTGTACAGATCAGCACAGCCAGTAAAGGTCATACCACTATTGTAATTATAGCCGTAGTACTGACAGAAAATATCTTCTGTGCCGACGAACTCAAACAGAGTGTCAATTTTTTCGCGGTAATAGGACGCGCCTGCGTACCAGGACAATGGACCTTCGCTATTTGAAACTAGCCGCAGCTCCTGTTGGAAGTAGTCTCCTTCCTGATCCTGGCGATAGTTGTTGATGGTCAGTGGCGTGCCGTCATAGTCTTCGTTGTAGTAAAAGTCGTGATCCTTGTATCCGGTGTTTGAAACGAGCGTCGCAAAGTTGAGGTCATAATCTAGTTTGAGACCTAAGGTCAGGACGTCTGCATCGTCATTGTCTCCGCTACTCTGATCAGAATCAGCATCCTCTGAGCCGCCCCGCAGATTCACGTCGCCGATAGCCGCTTCAAAGGTCTCCCAGATTTCGCCTTCCTGAATTGCGCGATAGACACTGCCCGATTGTTTACGAGACTCGTACTCAGCGATGGTTTCAATCGCCAGTCGATTATTTTCAAAGCTCGTGGACCAGCGCACAGCTGATTTGTCATGTTCGATTAGATCATCGCCATTGAACTTGTTATCAACGAATCCATCTTCGCTGGAGGTGTAGCCTGCCAGACGCATCGCAAAATTATCGTTAACAGGAATGTTCACGGCGCCTTCGACAACAAGGTGATTACGCTGTGCGACATCAACGTCTATATACCCGCTAGTACCGCCATTGATGTCAGCTTTTGCGGTATGAACACTGAATGCTCCGCCGATAGAGTTTCGGCCAAATAGGAAGCCCTGAGGACCGCGCAGTACTTCCGAGCGCTCCATATCATAAAGGCTGGTGACTGCTGAGCCATTTCGCCCTTCGTAGAGGTCGTTCTTAAAGAATGCTGTTGAGGGATCACCACCAACGCCGAAATCCTGTGTTCGGATTCCACGAACGCTAATAGCATCGATAAAGCTGTCCTGGCTATTACCCGAAACACCGGGAGAAAAAGCGACCAGGTCTTTTACATCGTTGATGTTTGATGCTTTTGTGAAATCACCAGAAAGCGCGGTGATTGCTAATGGGACGTCCTGAACAGATTCACCGCGCTTGGTTGCAGTGACTATAACTTCCTCGATAACTTTCACTTCTGCCCAGGCAATCGGTGATGCGCTAGCTACAATTGCAGCCACTGCAACGGCGAGTGGTCTTGGTCGTATCTGGCTGCTGCGAGAATTGCGCCGTTGATCCTTTTTGTTCTTATTGATCATGTTAGGTCCCCTGCTGGGATGTGGTTTCGGCCAGTTTTTAAGTTATGGACTTCCGTATAAGAGTGACATACCCCTAAGGTGTAGGTTAGGTAACAGGGTCAAAACAGCAAGTAGCTCTAGCGCTACACCACACCTGCATTGGAAAGCGCGTGATACATGGGCTGCAGTTCCTGCTCATAACGCCGCCAGCGCCCAATCGACCTTGTGTGGGCGGGCTCGCGCACCTGCGCTGCACTGGCAGTAGAAACCGCAGTCGACTGATCATGAAAAGCCAGGCAAGCCTCCTCGAACGGTAAGTCCAGAAACGCCAGCAACGCTCGAACGTTGGGTTCCAGGTCCGTGGCCGTCTCCTCATAGGAAATATCAAAAAACCGATCGGGGAAACGTTCTCGCCATACCTGCATGAGGTGAAAATAGCGTGCATGGTGACGTGCCATCTCTTCTTGATGGTAAGAATGCAGGTAGGCATCAGCGAACAGTTGTTTGAAGCTTGCAAAGCAGGCATCCATAGGACCTCTAGTCAGATGGACAATCTTTGCATTGGGCAGGGCAGCCAGGATCAATGGTATACACAGGTAATTTTGTGGCAGCTTGTCGACAAACCTCGGCGTATCCCCTCGCATCTGCCGCGTAGTCTCAAGGTATGTGCTGCCCAGTCGGTTTGGATCTGTACCAAGCGCGGCTTCAAATAAACCGCTTGAGAAACGTTTCGGGTCCCGGTGTTCAGAAACTCGGCGTATGGCGAGGCTAAACTGCTGCAACTCACCGGCAGACGTGACCGCTGAGTGACTGGAAATAATACGCTCAATCAACGTTGTGCCGGTTCGAGGCTGACCCAGCACAAAGATCGGCGATGAATCTGGATTTCCTGTCGCTGCCCGGCGCAACCACGCCTCATCGAATTGCTCGGTTAGAAAATCGAACATCTCAATCTCGGCGGGTTCATCGTACTCAACAGTTTTACGTCTGGCTTCTGCACCCTTTGAAAAAGCTTCAAAAGCCTCCGGCCAGCGTTGTAAGTCTTCACATTCTTTGCCGATGCCGTAGTAGTAGAACGACTGTAGCCTAGGATGAACACCCGGGCGCTCAACCTTATCGGTACAGGTCCGAATATGCGTACCGTCTTGAGCTTTGCGTGCGGTGGCGAGCGCCCAGTGTGCCTGAGCTGAATCTGGCTGAATCGAAATGATCTCATCGAACAGGGCTTCTGCTGCTTCAGTCTCGCCAAAATAGACGTGGTTATTGGCCAGGTTTTGCAGAAAAGGAGGATGCTTTGGGCGAGCCTCGCAGGCCTGTCGGTACCATTTTCCAGCCTCGGTATATTCTCCCATGAGGGAATACACTGTGCCCAGCAGGTCATGTACAAGTGGGTCTGTCGGCTTATGTTTTGCGGCTTCGCTGAGCGCGGCGTCAGCCCGGTTTACTTGTCCCTCTCCCATAAACAATTTGGCAAGCTGGGCCCAGGCGGCAGTGTGAGTCGGATCCAATTTCGTCACAGAACCGAAGGCCTGAAATGCTGTCTGCCGATCCTTCGCTTCCAGGGCGACGAGTCCAACCAGAAAATGGCCCTGGACAAGGTCTGGCCGCAGTGCCAGCACCTGCTGGCAGACTGCGCCTGCACGATTGATGTCACCGGCATTTAACGCAGCCATGCCCTCGTGCAGCATCGCTCGTAGTTTTTCGCCTTCAGTACTACCCGCTTGTTGTGGCATCCACACTCCCCTTAAGGGGTACGGTAAGTGAAAAATAATGATGACATCATAAGTTCTTTGACGCCAGCCAGACGGGGACAATGACAATGAAGAGCAGTGTTGAACTGAAAGAACTGGACCGGACCCGGTACCTGCATCCTTTTACCAACTTCAAACAACACGCTGAAAAAGGCGGCCGAATCTACTCTCGTGCAGAAGGCATTTACCTGCACGATACCGACGGCAATATACTGTTGGATGGCATGTCTGGTCTCTGGTGTACAAATCTTGGCTACAGTCAGACGAAGATTGTTGAGGCGGTAACGGAACAATTGCATCAGCTACCTTACTACAACAGTTTCTTTGGCTGTGCTAACGAGGCAGCAGTGTTGATGGCGGACGAGCTGACAAAAATTATGCCTGATGGTATGGATCATGTCTTTTTTACCAACTCTGGTTCAGAAGCCAACGACACCAATATTCGCCTGGTGCACCGCTACTTTGATTTGCTAGGAAAACCCGACAAGAAAATTATTATCAGTCGCGAAAATGCCTATCACGGTAGCACCATAGCAGCGGCCAGCCTTGGTGGCATGTCATACATGCACAAGCAATTCACGCCCCTGCCGTATATTGATTTTGTGCCGCAGCCTTACGCCTTTGGTGATGACCAGGGCCTCTCGGCAGACGAGTTTGGCCTGCAGTGTGCCCAGGCGCTTGCAGACAAGATTGATGCGCTCGGTGCAGACAAGGTTGCAGCCTTTATTGCTGAACCGATTCAGGGTGCAGGGGGTGTGATCGTGCCTCCGCAAACCTATTGGCCAGCGGTGCAAAAAATACTTGATGAACGGGGCGTCCTTTTCATCAGCGACGAAGTCATATGTGGTTTCGGTCGCACCGGCGAATGGTTTGGCTCGGACTATTTTGGTACCAAGCCGGATCTCATCACTTTTGCAAAAGGTGTGACCAATGGCTATCAACCGCTTGGTGGTGTTGGCGTTGGCAGTCGTGTCGCCGATGTGCTGCTCGCAAGCGACACCGAGTTTTCTCATGGTTTCACCTACTCCGGTCATCCAGCAGCCTGTGCAGCAGGAATCGCAACGCTCAAGATTTACCACGAGCTTGGCACGAAGGAGTATGTCAGCGATGACATTGGACCCTATTGGGCCAGTAAATGGCAGGAGTTAAGCCATCATCCAATTGTTGGAGAAATCCGGACTCTTGGTATGCTGGGTGCACTTGAGCTTGTTCGTGAAATGCCATCCAGAGCTCGATTGGCACCCGAGCAGGCAGCAGGTTCTGTATGCAGGGATGCAGCGGTTGCTAGTGGTCTGATGGTACGCGCCGTTGGCGACAGTATTATTAGTGCGCCGCCGCTTGTTTGCACCAGAGAAGAAATTGATCTGCTGGTCGATCGTCTGCACAAGTCCCTCGACCTCACGGCAAAACACTACGGCATCAACACGCCTTAAAAGGAAGCGGGGAGGATGGAAAGCCAAATAAAGGAGATCCACAAAACTCTGGGCCAACGCGACATCGTGTTGTTTACAGTGTCAGCCATCCTGCTACTGGAAACATTGACGGCAGCTGCGTCGATTGGTCCTGCAGCCATCTTCTGGTGGCTTTTTTTAGGGTTGGTTTTTTTCGTTCCGTTCGCGCTGATCTGTGCTGAAATGGGCTGCACCTACCCAGAAGAAGGCGGTATCTACGCCTGGATTCGTGATGGGTTTGGCGGCAGATGGGGTGCCCGCGCAAGTTGGGGCTATTGGGTGAATACAGCCGTTTGGTTACCCGCCATTTACATCATGTTTGCGGGCGTCTTTGCACAATTACTTGCGCCTGATCTGTCGTTATCCTGGCAGATTGGGCTTGGCATTGTATTGACATGGATAACCGTTGGACTCAACACCGTTACCATGGATGTCGGGAAATGGATCCCCAATCTTGGCGCCATGGTCAAGATCGTCATCTTCCTTCTGATCATTGGTGCAGCCTTCGCGCATACAAGCAGCGAAGGCTTTGCCAATCCAATCACCTGGGACACGATTCAGCCGGACTGGAACAGCAGCGCAGCGTTTATTCCGGCAATCATCTACGGCATGCTCGGATTCGAGCTTGTGAGTGCTAGCAGCAGTGAAATGAAGGATCCAGCCCGGGATGTACCTAAAGGTATTCTGATCAGCGGTCTGATCATTATTACTTTATACACCTGCGCCACGATTGCGGTTCTGGCTGCCGTTCCTGCTGATGAAATTGATCTGGTGGAAGGCCTTGTTGAAACGCTGACGCGATTTTTTGGTAGTGCCAGCTACGGTACAAGCATCGTCACCATACTTGGGA
>Ga0222633_1000647_pt1 | contig 27842 bp, 21 predicted proteins | sample AntAcemetageno48_FD_179816 | JGI IMG/M metagenome (GOLD analysis project Ga0222633, IMG submission 179816) | Saline water microbial communities from Ace Lake, Antarctica - #48 | ecosystem: Environmental > Aquatic > Non-marine Saline and Alkaline > Saline | place: Antarctica: Ace Lake | collected...
CCTGATCTATCGTCATCACACCACTACTGCTCAAACTGATCGCGTTCGCCGTGATCGCCGCCCCGGTATCGACGCTGCCCGTGTTCACAAACGTGATCGAACCACTATCTGCATTCAACTGAAGATCAGTCACCGTGCCCGTGTTATTTAGGTTCAAATTGCCATTCGAGGCATCAATATCAAGCACCGTAGCGCCGTTTATATCGATGTCATTAGCGACACCCACACCGCTATTGTTTGCATTCAAGGTGACCGACCCGGTCGTTACTATGTTAGCGTTGGTATCATCTGCGTCAGCATCATCGATACTGCCTGTTGTCGTTGTGATTGTGACTGATGCCGTTCCAGCATCTATAGCCGTCGTTGTAGCACTCCCAACCAGATCGACCCCGGTAGCTGCAGTTACGGACACCAGGCCATTCGCCGACGTGATCGCACCGGCGATTGAAACTGCACCAGTATGGTTAATAGTGACAGCCCCGCCGTTCGTTTCGATAGCACCCGCGGCAACACTGGTGGAACCTACGCCGGAGCTCTGGAACGTGCCTCCGTTCGTATCGATTGTGTTGTTGATGAAAATATCGCCGGCTCCGTCGATGTCACTGTCTGCAATCAACTGCAGATTAAGTGAATCCCCCCCGGGTGTTCCGTCGGTAATCGTACCGTCAATAATAATGTCGTTGTTGGCATTGAGGATCAGGGTACTGTTGCCGACCCCGTTATAATCAAGATTCGCTGTGAGAGTGATATTCCCGTCATCACCATCACCAATACCGCTTCCGGTAGATGTGTCGATAGTAATCGTTGCGCTACTGGTGAGCGCGGCTTCAATGTTATCCACCCCAATGGAACTGGTTGTCGTGCCTGTTGCGTTCGATTCAAAAACATTACCCGTCTGGGTAGCATCCGTGTCAACACCCCCCGCCACAATCTCAATGTCACTGGGGTCAACCAGCCAATGACCACCTTTACCGTTGGAGGCAGTCATCAACACCCGCGAACTATCACCAACCGTTAGAACACCTTTAGCGGAGGTTTCAACAAACCCACCGGCACCGGACTCAGATCCACCGAGAATAGATATCGTTCCATCGAAACGGGTATATTCATCCGCCCAGAGGATGACCGTTCCGCCATCCCCCCTGTCTACGGCATCTGCCGCAATGATGACATTTTCACCAACATAGGTGCTCAGCGCGTTAACTTCAGGTCCTTGCCCCTGGTAACTACCCCCGACGAGAATCTCACCGCCGCCCAGCGCCCCTGAAGCGTCGACTGTTGCCATATCAAACAAGCCTACGCGATCACCTAACAGTTTTATTGTGCCGCCCACACTTTTTTCGCTGGTCGCCGTTGCGGTTCCGTGGAAGTAAACTGTTCCGGATTCGGTTTCTTCGTCGAACCCGGTCGCCGTCAGTGTGATTGACCCGGCTTCTTCTTCACCAGAGACATCCAGCTCTGCTGTATCCCTGATGCGGATACGCCCCTGGTTCGCAGTCAAGGCAATATCATTGCCAGGGTTTCGTGGTTCATTGGGTAATGGGGATGGCTCAGGTTGCGCTTCGATTCGACCGGCGACATCTATCAGCGCATTGGCGTTGATACTGCCATCTGTTACATCAACCGTAATCTGGCCTTGCGTCTTAAGGGTATCGTTCGCACCAGACATGAAAAAGCCAACAGCATCACTCTGGGATGCTGAAAGCGCCAGACCATCGACATTGATTGAAAGGGCACCATTCAGGTCGAGTGCGTCGCTTACCAGGTCGGCGATTTCTACACGACCGGTTGCATTAATATCAATGTCGCCCTGCACGTTTTCAAGCGCGGCCGCCCTGATATTGTCGTCTTCTTCAATGCTGACGGATTCAACATTGAATACCAGCTGGCCTGCTTCACCCTGCGGCGCGCTCACATCCACATTGCCGGCGAAATCCAGGTTTTCTCGCGCAGTAATCGAAACCGTTCCGCCATCGCCACCAAGCGCGCCGCCTTTCGCGGAAGCATCACCGGCAAAGGACACATCATCAGCAGACATTGCAATCAGCCCACCGTCACCCTGAACGGTTGCGTCCGCTGTCAGCTCCGCGCCGGGTTGAACAGTCAGTGAGGACTCAGCCGCGAGCGTAATCTGGCCGCCTCCCAACGTACCAGAAGCATCGGTAACAGCGCCCGTTTCAAGCAGCACAGATTCACCGGCGACGGAGACTTCACCTCCAATACCGGAGGCAGAACCCGCCAGGATACGACTACCAGCACCAAGATGGACTGCACCATCTGATGAGACTGTTACCTCACCGCCCCGACCGTCGTTTGCAGACGCATCCAGCGTACCCATATTCAGGACACTGCTACCAGCACCCGTTAGCGTGATGACACCGTTTTCCATGCGGGCAGTCTTGGCTTTGACTACCCCTTCATTATTAATGGCGTAGTCAAACAGGCTCTTACTCACCGAACTGGTCAGCATGACTGCGCCGCCATCCGCATCAATTGTTCCCGTGTTGGTTACTGCCGCCCTGAGGCCCTCGTTGTTCCGGAGGACTTCTTCGGTGATCTCGATACCTATCAACTGGTCTGCACCGAAGTTGACGACGGCGCGGCTACCCGCCGCCAGATTGACCTGACCCAACGTCGCCATAATGACGCCGGAGTTAGTCACGGACTCACCTAACAGGGTGACTGCGCCACCGACGGAAGCAGAAATCAAACCATGGTTGATGACATAACCGCCGTTACCCGATCCCGCCTTGAAATCAACGGATTCACCGTTGATCAGATCTTCGGTATTAACGCCTAACGCAGATGCAAACACACCGGCCGCATTGATCGATGCGGTTTCCCCAAAGATCACACCACTGGCATTGACCAGCGCAATGCGACCGTTCGCGGTGATGTTGCCGAAAATCGCGGTGGGCGAGCCACCAACGACGTTGCCGACAAACCAGGCAGATGCATTGGGTTGGGTGATGAGTACGGATTCGTCAGCTGACAGATCGAAGCTTTCGAACTCCATCAGGAGATTTTGCGACAGCTGATCGATGTGGGTATTCAGGTCATCTACATGGGTAACGGATCCCGCACCGTCGATGACGGTTCCACCTTCGGGGCCCGCCTGGGTCATCGGCGCAAACAGGATGGCCCCGGCAAGACCAGTGGTCAGCAGACCGGTCTGGAACATGAAGGAAGTGAGAGGTTTGAGTTTGTTGGGGCGAACGAGCGCCGATACCGGCAGGGTATCTAATTGCGGTGCCTGAGGAAAAAGGCGTTTGGCTCCTCTCTTACGACCTCTTCTCATTCGGTCTGTCGGTTCCCTTTACTGTGTAGGGTGAATTCAACCGCCGGGTTAGCGGATGTGATACACCACATCGACGAAAACTGTGCTTTCACCCTGCGCGTCTAAAAAACCCTCCTCGTAACTTGCGGACTTTGGTTTGGCAAACACAAGGTTAGCCGTCATCTTACCTGGCCAGTTCACCCTGAATCCTGCACCCCAGCCAGACACCTTCGCATCAAAATCCCGAGCCCCTGCCAATCCTCTGGCTACACCATACCCATAGTCATAAAAGACATACGGCCTGATCGGGTCGATCGGCAGATCCAGGGCGCCAGTCACGTCATAGGGCAGGTCAAAAAACAACTCCGCACCCGCATAGATACCACTATCAACCGATACATCACTAACACCAAATGCCCTGACTGCATTTGGACCACCCAGCGAAAACTGCTCAACCGATGACAGAAATTTTTCTGCGTACTGAGCGTTTAATTTGACAACAAAATTGAAGTAACTCTCATTCTTGGTCACCCAGTTATCAATGCTAAATCGCTTCAGCATGTTGGCGTTCAGCAATAATTTCGTAAAATCCGTCGATTGGCCCCTGGCTTCTCCTGATATCAAATGTCCCTGGTCGATACCAAACCGGCCAGTCAGCAGCAGTTGCCTGTCATCCCACAACTGCGTGTAATCTGCGGCGGTACTGAATGTCTCTATCGTTTCATCCGTCGACAGTGACGTCAGCGTGCCTACCTGAAAAATCACATCCTTCTGCGTGTAGCCTGCGTGTAGCGCCAGGTTCAGAGTACGACTCCTGATCACCTGATACTTTAGGGCAAGCCCATAGTTGTCTGTTTCACCAATAATCTCCGGCAAGTTAGCCAGCCGATTCACCGAGAATTCGTTTGTGCTGATCGTGGCCGATAGTGTGCCTCGTCGATCCGCGGTAAACGGCATCTCGTATTGAATCTGTCCGTACAACGAACTGTCCGGTCCTTCAGTACGCAGGACCCCGGCAACAACCCGATGGCCCTTGCCCATGAGATTGTTCCATTCGGTCGTCGCGTATAACCGGGTCTTACCGGTCGTATCCGAACCGTGGTTATCCATCAGCACACTTGAAGACCAGGCCTTCTCGTCCAGAACCCCAAGTGTCAGACGGGTTTCACCGACATTATCACCTGGTGAAAATGATCCCCTAACTCGGACGCCAGGTAAATCATTTATCCGACGAAGTGCCCCCTCAATCCGCTCTTCGGTTACGGGTTCACCAAGTTCATTATTAAAGGCAGCTTTGATGGTTTGTGGGTCAAATATCAGTTGATTGGAGACAGCCACGTCCCCCAGCCTGCCTTCAAGTACATTGAGCCTGACAATGCCGTCCGCAACTTGCTGCTCCGGGACAAACGCGGTGGCCAGAATGAAGCCGCTTTCCCTGTAATATTCAGTGACCGCGAGCGCTATGGCGTCCAACTGCTCAATTGTGATCCAGCCACGTTCGAACTCGACCCGGTTTACCAGCTTGACCATTGCTTCCAGGTCATCCTGGTCAGGGTTACCGGGTCGGTCAATAATTTCTCTGAGAAACCCGCCAATATCGTCCAGATCCCTGGCGGTGAAACCGTTTTCATCCAGCCGGGTTGCCTGCTGTGCCTGGAACTCAGCGTCAATCAGGGCCTGAATCTGCTGCTGGGTAATGCCTTTACTCGGGAAGGGCACAACACCCTCAATCACAACACCAACAACCGGGAAACGACTTAGCTCTCCCTCACCGTAAAGCCGATCAGCGACCCTGGGTACGCCAATAATGTCCGGTTCTTCGAAAAAGTACTTATCTTCAATCAGCGCCTCCTCGTATTCCTGCATCTGAAACTCAGGAAAATCACCGGCCGCCCCCATCAGCAATCCAGCGCAAAGAACGACAAATAGGCGCACGCAACGGTCGCGGTATCTATTCATGGCAACGAAACCCCTAAAATCGAACTTTTTGATCGAAAAACACGATAAAAGCTCAAACATTGATTGAAATTTTCGAATGTTTTCGCGCAATTCAGACGGAAAACCCTAAAGGAAAAGGTATCTTAATCGGGTGGGTTAGTCCATGGCTGAAACTCTGTGAAACCGAGGGAAAATGCGGCTTTCACAAATTTTGATATTTAGCTGGAAGCAGCCAGATCGGCTTTTTTGGAATTCTTGTCTTTCTCTTCAATTTCACGGACCAGACGGAACCCCGTGACGCTATCAGCATTACCTTCATGAACAATTCTCTTGTCCAGGGTACATTCCTGTCGAGGATCCGTATGCGCACCGCCCAGTGCGAGCACAGTATCGTCTTCCAGCGCCCATTCGCGGGCATTGCCAACATAGTTATAAAGCCCATAGTCATTAGACTTGCCAGAAATAACGTTCAGCAGTTTTTCCCCAAGTCGAACGCCCCTGGAATCAACCGTGCAGTTGATATTCTCATCAACCAGCTTTTCGGTATTCGCCGCGACGGCGGCAAACTCCCACTCACGAACCGTAGGCAAACGATATCGCTGACCTGTCTGGGAAGTCAGCCAATTGGCATATGAACGAGCCTGATCGATCGTGAGGTTGGTTGCCGGCAATGAACTGCCAACACCGGTCAGTTGCACACAACCTGTCTTCTCACAATAGACATTGTATTCGCCAACCTTAATCTCAGCCCGGCTGATCGCATATTTATGATCTTTAACGGTAATTTCCGGTATGACCACCAGCTCTGGCCCCTCACCGCCTTCAGACAATCGATCAACACACCAGCTTCGATTCCGGTTACCACGCCCGACCAGCTTGCGTTCATCACAAGGGTCTTTATCTTCAATAACAAGACTGGATATTTGAGCCTCGCCGGGGATGTACGAAGCCACCATGGACTGCACCTTTCGCGCACGTTCGGGATCCACAAACCCAATGCGTTGCTGAATGCAGGTGGCCATATAGCTGACAACCTTCGGATAGTGATATTCGTAAGCTTCCGGCCACTCCGACCTCATCAGCCCAAGCAGTTCTCCAAAACGCTCAACTTCTGCATCACCCAGATCGCCTTTGCAACGAAGGATGCTCTTCAGATCCCCCAGGTATTTTTCGAACTGGACCGTCCTTTCATTTTCAAACTTGATTCTTGCCGCTTCGGCTACCCGACGCTCCTCCTCGGCTATTCTTGCGGCTTCGGCTTCAGCCTCAGCCAGCTCAATTTCCCGCAACTGCGTGGTCCGGATTCCAATTCTTCGATCCAGTCGTTCCAGTTCCTGGGCAACACTCTCGGGATCGGCCTGGCGATAGTGCTGGACGACCCTGTTCATATAGCTCTTTGCTTCGGTGAGCTTCTCGCGCGCCTGGGTAACACCAAACTCTTCCTGTCGCCGAGAATCGAATGTTTGTGCGTCCTCCCTCAGCTCTACAATCTTGTCCAAATAAGTATTGAGGATGTTTTTTGTCGTTTCGGCGATCGCCGGATCGGGTTCGAGCCCCCATTCCTCTACCCACTCCTGATTATCCAACATCTGTTGCTCAGCGTATTTCCAGCGGTTCATTGCGTCAGCTATTTGCTCGTGCCAAACATCAGAGTCCCATCTTGGCTCATCAACGGATTTCAGCGTACTGGAGGCAGCTGCTACGACGTCTTGAAATCCGGCCAGTTCCTCTGGCATCTCTTTTACGTTCAATGTCTGGAAAGCCCCAAAACCTATCGAGCCAAGGAGTACAGTTGCCACAGCTGCATAGGTAAAGTACGGCGGATCTTTACTAAACATCCCCTCCGTAAATTCATCAATCGACTGGGTTCTATCCTCGCCTTTTAGCTCAAGGGCTTTTCTGAGGACCTTCCAGTGACGACGTTTCAGGAATGGAATGGGTTTTGGTTTTAAACCACGCTCGAAAGCCTTGTCAGCCGGCACCCGATCATAGGGGTGCTTACCCATAAAGAGTTCGTAAGCAACCAGCGCCACCGCATAAACATCATCCGACTTCGAGGGCTCGAGGCCCTTGAGCATTTCATAGCTTGCGTAGGTTGGGGTTAACGCACCGAGTGATCCCGCATCAAATACGGTTTTTTCACCGTCCGCTTCCATCTCACCGGGATTGGAGATCGCTCTTGCGATACCAAAGTCGAACACTTTGGCGACCTTCTCCTTCGTATAAAAGATATTGCCGGGTTTGAAATCCGAATGAACAATACCCGCATCATGTGCACGCATCAGGCCCTTGCAGATACCGTCAATAATGTTCCAGGCATCCTCCTGGGACACGCCTTCAGGGTGTTCTTTCAGGTAGTCATCGAGCGGCTTGCCATCAAGCAACTCCATGGACATGAATACGGTGTCACCTTCCCTGTCAAAGTCATAGACACCCATGATGTTCGGGTGAGGAATACCCCTGGTTCGTGATGTTTCCCTCTGCAAGGAGAGGAATGCATCTTTATGTCGGGAGAAGTTTTCGTTTAACAGTTTTATCGCTATGTACGGGTCGCGTTCCTGTGCCTCCTGTTGGCGCAGGTCGAGAGCTTTGTAAACATCGCCCATACCACCACTACCGATCTTCTCTTCCAGCACGAAACGGTTTTTGAGTAAGCGTCCAGCTTCAGAGTTACCCTGTGACCTGGCCTGTTTCCCGACGGACGCGATATAGGTCGTATCCTGACCAGCGCCACCAGCGCCAAGAACCGTCGCATCATCGTCAAAATTCTCGCTCATAATGGTGCGATCTTCATCATCACCATCATCTGGAGAGCGCATTATTGTTGCGTCGTCACCACTCCCATCATCCGGAGCGATATCGGAAGCGCGCAGAATCGTCGCTGCGCCACCGCCTCCTGGCTCCCGGAGTATGGTCGCGTTATCACTATCCGAATCCGATGATCGCAATATTGTTGCTTCACCGACGCTTTCCGAGGGGCTACGCAAGATAGTCGCCGCATCACCACCCCGATCGGCAGGTTTCGGGGATTGCGACTTGGGCTTCGTGGATGGCGGGGCTTCTACCTGGTTTCCTTCTTCTCTGACGACGGTTGCATCCGCCTCATCATCCGCTGGTTTTAGCTCTGAAGGTCTAAGAAGCGTTGCGTCATTGCCTCCTTCCGTGCCAGAACCCCCGTCTTCACCCCTGATGACAGTCGAATCATCATTGGGTGTCGCCTCAGGGCCGCGATGCTGAGTGGCATCGTCGTTTCGATCGGGTATCTGGTCAGCGTCGCGGCCAGAAGAAGCAGCTGTTTTATCTTTTGGACGAAGGATCGTCGCATCATCATTCGATTCAGATGCTTTTATATCTGACCCAGCGCCTTTAGGACCACGAATTTGGGTCTCGTTGGCCTCAGGCCCCTGGTCTTTTTCGTCGTCGCGATCAGACATAGCTTTCGAACATTACGAGTGCAAGCTGGTATTTTCGGCTTTTTTGATCGGCTTGCCTAGGGGCAGGCACAAAATGAGGGGGGGAATTTTACGAATTTAGCGGTTTTACCGACTACTCACAGACGTATCGGATGATACTTTCAGCCGCTTCTTTGGAAATTTCTTCGCCGAGTGCGATGTTGCCCTGACCCCATAGCATCAACTCCTGGCGGCGAAGGAAGATACTCTCTCCGTCATCAGTCTGCACAAAGGTGCCATTTGAACTCTGGTCGGTCAGAATGAATTTACCACGGCGAAACTCGAGCGTTGCATGGGTTCTGGAAGCCAGACGAGTCTTACACATCAAATCACTCTGAACACCACGACCAATGACGAAGGTTCTGTGATCGTCTGATCCAATCCGGTTCTGGTTACCCTGAAACTCAATAGTCAGGTATTTTATTGCTTCTTCTTCGTCACCCGTATTGATTTCAATCCTGGTGACATCGTCACTTTCTTCCCAGACGACCTGATAAACAATAATTTCTTCTTCCTTGCCTTTGACGTTGGTACGGTCAAATTGACGACTCATATCCTGCAAGTCGGCATCAAGAAGCGATATCGTATCCCGGGTCGTGATGATTTGCGCGCCCTTTGCAATCCCCGCCATTCGCGCTGCTACATTGACCGCATCGCCAAACACGTCTCCATCTTCCATCAAGATCGCAGGTCCAAAATGCAAACCTACCTTGATCGAAACCTCGACAGTTTCTCCCTGAATACCGGCTGAGATTTCTTCCTGACAATCAATGGCCGCTCTTACGCAATCAGTCGGCGATGAAAATCGGCACATGATCTCATCACCAATCGTTTTGATCACGTAACCCTGGTAACCCTCAGTGATTTTTGCCATCACGTCAATCACCTTGCCGATAATGCGATTAGCATTCTCGTCCCCAAGGGTTTCATAGAGCCGTGTGCTGCCTGTTACATCAGCAAACATGACCCCAACTTCAACGTTTTCTCGCGACATATAAGAAGTATTTATTCACGGCACTACAAGTGAGAGGAAAGAATATAGTGACTCTGGTCGATTTTCCACCCGTTTTCTTTATCTTGAACTGATCGATCTGTTTGAAAATACCATATTGTCCAGAAACGCCCCGAAAGACATCATCGCTCGCTTTGGAGTAGTATTACTCTGCGAATTCAGGGACAATAATTCTTCAATTTCTCTACTAAACTCACTCCTGGGAGCCCATCCTTGTATCACTACGGCGCCGGTACAAACGTAGGTAATGTACGGGACAACAACGAAGACAGCTACGTATGCGACGAAGAAAAAGACCTGTGGATTGTTGCGGACGGAATGGGTGGACTCGGCTTTGGTGAAGTTGCGAGTGCAATCACTACGTTTACAGTGACCAAAATGGTGCGTGAAGGTCATGGTGTTAATCAGGCCATTGAAATCGCACACCGGAACATCAAGGAATACGCACAAACCGATGGGCTCGGAACCAACATGGGAACGACCATCGTACTGCTCCTCTCCCATGGCAGCCTCTACAATATATTTTGGGTTGGTGACTCTCGCGCCTATCTACTCGACAAGGAGCAGATGAAACAAGTCACGATTGATCACTCGCTGGTCCAATCACTCATAGACCAGGGCGAATTAACAAAAGAGCAAGCCCAAACAGATCCCAGAAAAAACGCTGTTACTCGCGCGCTCGGTGTACAGGAACTGGAAACCGTGCGAGCAGATAGCATCAGCGAACGCTGGCAACCGGGACAAAAGATTCTGCTGTGCAGCGATGGACTCACAGATTGTGTCAACGATGCAAGGATCGAAGAACTGATGCGGGTTGGGGGAGAAGATCAGGAGATCGCCGATCGGCTGATTGAGGCTGCTCTTGAAGGTGGCGGCAAAGACAATGTCACTGTGATCGTTATTTCAGCACCAACACACGCCAAAACATCAGATACAGATACGCACGTTCCTGCCGAAGCAACCCGTGATGACACAGAGGCGCCATTAAGCGATGACACCTATGTTCCTTCGCGCGATGAGATGCAGAACCAAAAACGAGAAATAGGCCAGCAACTGGATCTCTACAATGACGAAGGGTCTGGCTCCCAGACACAAAACCCTGAAACCAACAGTCTCGAAGCAAGTAATGCCGAGAACAACACGCCACCAGCAAACGCCAACCAGCCGTGGTACAAAATCATCGGCGCGGTAGCAATTGCCGTTCTTTTTTTGATTATCGTCGCTTCAGCCGGATTCGATCAACCAAACGCCTCGGTACCTGAAAATTTCAGAAGCGAAGATTCAAGTCCAGCCAAACCAATTGCACGCAATTTTCCCGATACCGAGTTTCCGGCCGCTGGAGCAAAGCTGCAACTTGGCGTATTTTCCAAATTACAGGGAGCTGAATCACAGCAAACTAAACTAAGCGGTTTAGGATTAACACCTCACATAGAAAAGCGTCTGGACGTCACAGGCACGCTCTACGCCCTTGTTCTGGGTCCTCTGGACGACGAGGACCACCAGCAGGTTTTGCGAAAACTCAAGAAAAATGATCTGAAGTACTTCCATACGGAATGGCAAAACGATAGTTCTTCCGGCGGTTCCGGATCATGAACTCCTTCCTATGCGGATTGCCCTTCCTTCCTTATAATGCGTGACTCTTCGACGATCACTCATTCGACGATCACTCATTCAACGATCATTCATTCAACGATCATAGACAGTAAAACTTAAGAGGTTCACCCTAGTTGGAAGCCGAACACAAAGAACTGATCAAGAAGCTCATCCCCTTCAACAAGATGAGTGACAGCGACTTATCAGCAGTGCTTGAGCACGCGACTGTTGACGCCATGTCGAAAGGAAAAATGATCTTCAAGCGAGCAGAGCAAGACTCGAAAGTCTACTGGCTGCTCTCCGGGTCTGTCGACCTTCTTGATGAAAAGTTTGATGCGAAGAACCGAAAGGCAGGTGAAGAAGTCACACGAAACGCCATTGACAACAATACTCCTCACAGACTCACCGCGGTTACCACCGAAGATTCAAAAGTACTTATCTGCGACAGAAGCAGCATGGCCTTTTTCATGGGCGGTGGTCCCAGCGCTTCGGCTGACGAGCAGGAAGAAGAAGGTATTGACTGGATGTCGACGTTACTGAGTTCTCCCCTGTTTGAGTTCATACCGCCGGGCAACATCCAAACGTTGTTCAGCAAGTTTGAAGAGATGAAGTATTCAAAAGACGACCCAGTGATCACGCAGGGTGAAAAAGGTGATTATTTTTACGTGATCCAGGCCGGTAGAGCAAAAGTAGAACGATCCGCTGGTGACAAAACCGTGGTTCTTGCGGAGCTAAAGCCAGGAGACAATTTTGGCCAGGATGCACTGGTTAGTGACACTCCCAGAAACGCAACGGTGACCATGACCAGCAATGGCACCCTCATGCGATTATCAGAACCTGATTTTCAGTCATTGCTAATGAGCCCCGTCATCGAAACCGTTACGACGGAAGAAGTTCAGGAGATGATCCAGCAGGGTGACCCCAAGACATACATCATTGACGTTCGAACCCCCAAAGAGGTGGAGAACGATAAAGTCCCTGGCAGCCTGAATGTACCGTTACTGCTCCTCCGTAAAAACCTGGGTAAGCTCAAACAAGATGCTATCTACGTCATGGTTTGCGATGGCGGAAAGCGATCTGAGCTCGGCGCCTACCAGTTGAATGAAGAAGGCTATTCTGCGTACGTTCTTAAACGGTAGAAGCGTCATGAGACCACCATCTATCAATGCACTGATACGACAGTTCGACGGCGCACTGCGCGCATTGAACGGTGTGGGGCATCCGGCCAGGCCAACCCCCGCGGTTCCCGTTGAGGAACAAGCTCTAAGCGAATCCGAGCAACAACTTTCTGCACGACTAATGCGGGTAAACCACTGTGGCGAAATCTGCGCTCAGGCACTTTATCTTGGCCAGGGCCTTACGAGCGATGACATTCTCATCCAGGAAACAATGCGGCAGGCCGCAAGAGAAGAGACTGATCACCTGCTCTGGTGTGACGCACGCCTGGAAGAACTGAACGCCCATAAAAGTTACCTGAACCCGCTTTTTTACACCATGAGTTTTGTCGGGGGCGCTGTTTCCGGCCTGTTAGGCAATCGCTTCAATCTGGGCTTTGTCGCCGCAACCGAGGAGCAGGTCGTTAAACACCTGGAAGAACATCTTCAGGAACTTCCTTCAAGGGACAAGCGCTCACAGGCAATCCTTGAACAGATGAAACTTGATGAAGATCAACACCGGACAGACGCGCTCAATCGAGGCGGTATGGATTTTCCAAAGCCACTTAAAAGTATCATGACTGCGCTCAGCAAGGTTATGACCAGAACAACCTACTGGGTCTAATTCTCACGTTCTGCAATTGGTTTGTGATAGATCATCTGAACTTTTACGCCCGAAGGATCAAGGCAGTAGAAACTTCGCGCACCATCTCGATGGGTTCTGGGCTCGGTGAGCATCTCAACCCCATGCCCACTTAAAAAGTTATACCACTCATCGATCTTTGTAATGTCATTGATAAAGAACCCGATGTGGTCCAGCTGACCCTGATCCCGCTTTCCATCTGCACGGTGAAGCGCGAGGTTATCACAGCCACTGGTCATGTATACATTGTCTTCATCGGGACGCCACTCCACCTCCATGCCTAACAAATCGGTATAAAATTGTTCGCACTCAGACAACTGCTCAACGAACAATGCCACGTGGCGCATGCCATTAGTCGGACCGGGCCGCTTCATTACTCGATCAACTCGTAGTCATGGGTAATGTTCACACCACCACGCCCCAGCATGATAGAAGCGGAGCAATATTTTTCGGCGGACAAATCAATAGCTCTTTTGACCTGGGCATCCTTAACACCCGCACCTTTTATCACAAAGTGGATATGGATATCAGTGAAGACGCTCGGCACTTCATCAGCACGCTTCGCTTCAATATGTGCAATACAGTCTTCAACGGGCTGACGAGACTTTCGAAGAATTTTCATCACATCAAAACTCGTGCAACCACCCAGGCCCATCAACATCATTTCCATGGGCCTGACACCGATGTTCCTGCCGCCTTCGGACTCCGGCCCATCAATAGTGACCGTATGCCCACTGCCAGATTCCGCAAGAAACATTACATCGTCAAGCCATCTAACTGTTGCTTTCATAATCTCATCCTGAGTCTTCTCTTATTACACCCCTACAACCGGGTTCACGAAGCATAACATTTTTCGTAAAAACCAGGCCGTCTTCCTGCTTCGCAAATGAGGTTGTATTAAAATCATTCGAGTCGTAACCTATTGCCAAGTAATGCTAATGATCACCTCATGGTAAGCCTGACACTCAGTAATCCGGCGCTCAAAAATATGGACGAGTTTCTCTCGTCTGCACACAAACGTCGGTATCCTCGCGCAAGCACTATCATCTTCGCTGGCGAAGAAAGTGATTCTATCTTCTACATCACAAAAGGTTCCGTCACGGTCCTCATCGAAGATGAAAATGGCCGGGAAATTATTGTGGCTTATCTCAACGAAGGTGATTTTTTTGGCGAGATGGCGATGTTTGGCGAAGGTACAAGAACTGCCTGGATCAAAGCCAAAACAGAATGTGAAGTCGCAGAACTTGGATACCAGAAATTTATCGAACTCAGCCAAAGAGATACCGGCATGCTGTACGAGCTTGCTACCCAACTGGCTGACAGACTGGTAAAAACCACGCAAAAGGTAGGGGACCTAGCGTTCCTGGACGTCACCGGTCGTGTCGCTCGCGCGTTGCTGGACCTAAGCACTGAACCAGACGCCATGACCCATCCTGATGGCATGCAGATCAAAATTACGCGTCAGGAAATTGGTCGTATCGTGGGATGCTCTCGAGAAATGGTGGGTCGAGTACTAAAAACCCTGGAAGAACAAGGGCTGGTTACGGTGAAAGGTAAAACGATGGTGGTTATCGGCGCTCGCTAAGCGCGACAATCAGTCAGTAGAAAAGCACCTTCAGCGCCTGCCCAGGGTCAGGTTCACGCATAAACGCTTCTCCAACCAGAAATCCGTAAACATCATTCGACAACATCTGATCAACATCAGCCCGCTTGCCAATACCGCTTTCAGTAATAACCACAACTTCTTTGGGTATGTGGCTTAACAAGTCAAGCGTCGTGTTGAGATCTACTTCAAAGGTCTTGAGATTCCTGTTGTTAACGCCAATCATCGCTGGCGACAAGGTTAGCGCCTTATCCAGTTCCGCCTTGTTATGCACCTCCACCAGGACATCCAGGCCAAGACTAACTGCAAGATCATAGAACTCGTGCAGTTTTTCAATATCCAGGATCGTAGCAATCAGCAGGATGCAATCCGCGCCGATCGCCCTTGACTCATAAATCTGGTAAGACTCGACGATGAAATCCTTACGCAATACTGGCAGTGAACTACTGGCCTTAACCATCTCAAGATACTGATCTGAACCCTGGAAAAAATGGACATCCGTCAACACGGACAAGCAGGCCGCGCCCGATCGCTCATAACTTTGTGCGATTGAGACAGGATCAAAGTCTTCACGAATGACACCTTTGGAAGGCGACGCTTTCTTTATTTCCGCTATAACCGCTGCCTGCTTGCGTCGAATTCTCTTTTTTATAGAGCCTACGAACGATCTTGGATTGTGCTGCCGACGAATCTGCGCCTTTAGTTCAACGATGGGTACCTGCACCCGTCGCTTTGATACCTCTTCGTGTTTTCGTTCAACGATCGTTTCCAGTATGTCTTTTTCAACCATGACCCTTCAAATCCATTTGTTCAGTTTCAGCATCAACTTCAGCACGGGCAATTTAGACAGCGTCACTCAACTGCCTGGTGAAATCGACGAACTCTTTCATCTTTTCAGTCGCCAGTCCGCCGCCTATTGCATCCTGCGCCATCCTGACGCCGCTCCCGAGATCCATAGCCTGCCCTGAGACATAAATAGCGGCACCTGCATTCAGGGCGACCATATCACTGGCGGCTTCAAACTCACCATTTAAAGCTGCCTTAACCATCGCCAGGCTCTCTTGCGCATTGTCTACCTTAAGAGCGTTGAGCGAACCCCTGACCAGCGAAAAATCTTCAGGGCTTATGACATATTCCAAAATATCACCATTTTTAAGCTCTGCCACAGCCGTCTCGGCCGCGATACTGATTTCATCCAGCCCATCAGCTGAATGGACGACCATGACATGCTCGCTACCAAGAGCCTGCAGTACTTCTGCAACAGGACGCACCAGCCTCCGATCATAAACACCAAGCAATTGTCTCTTGGCACCGGCGGGGTTCGTCAGGGGACCCAGCAGGTTAAAAATCGTCCTGACGGTCATTTCCTTTCGGGGGCCAATAGCATGCTTCATCGCTGCGTGATGATTGAGCGCAAACAGGAAACCGACACCCACCGAGTCGATACAGCGAGCCACCTGCTCCGGGTTAAGCATGATGTTGGCGCCAGCAGCTTCCAGCAGATCCGCACTGCCACTTTTACTGGAGGCAGCCCGATTCCCATGCTTGGCGACACGCACACCGGCGGCCGCAGCTACAAAGGCACTTGCTGTTGATACATTAAATTTATTAGCCCCGGAACCACCGGTACCACAGGTATCGACAAGACCTGCGTCGTTGACCTGCACCGGTGCGGCAAGCTCACGCATGACTTCAGCGGCACCGACAATTTCATCTACAGTTTCACCCTTCAGGCGAAGCCCGACGAGGAAACCGCCAATCTGTGCGTCAGTCGCCTCACCAGTCATGATCAACCGCATCACTGCATTCATCTCACTCTTGGCGAGATTCTCTCCGTCAATCACTTTCGCTATCGCAGCAGGCATATCCATCAACTTTTTCCTTTCGCCAGGTTAAGAAAGTTGCCCAGGAGATCATGACCGTGTTCTGTCAGTATCGATTCCGGATGGAACTGAACACCGGTCATCAAAAACTCCCGATGCCGCACGCCCATGATTTCTTCGAGCTCACCATTATCGTTTTCTGTCCAGGCGATCACTTCAAGGCAATCAGGCAGTGATTCCTTTTCGACCACCAGCGAATGATAACGAGTCGCTATAAACGGATTGGCGAGGCCGGCAAACACATCTTCGCCTGTGTGGTGAATTGGCGAGGTTTTACCATGCATTACCTGGCCGGCCTTGATGATCTTGCCGCCATAGACCTGACCGATACTCTGGTGCCCGAGACAAATACCGAGAATCGGAATTTCACCTTCAAATGCTCGAACCACATCCATCGAAATCCCTGCTTCGTTGGGTGTGCAGGGGCCAGGGGAAATCACAATCACATCGGGTGACAACTCCCGGATTTCCGGAATGGTGATCTCATCATTCCGGTAAACGCGAACATCTTCGCCAAGCTCACTCAGGTACTGAACGACATTGAAGGTGAATGAGTCGTAGTTATCGATCATCAGTAACATTAAGATTCACCCTCCGCATTCAAACCTACCACCGGTCTTTGCTCGGCCTGATCATAGATGCGCTGATTCTCAACAGTCACTCCCTGCAGATCCAGACCAGCTTCGGCCATGGCTGCTGCCTGGAAGATGGAGCGCGCTTTATTAATGGTTTCCTTCCACTCAAGTCGTGGAATGGAATCTGCAACGATACCCGCACCGGCTTGTATATAAAGCTGGTTGTCCCTCACGATGGCAGTCCTGATAGCGATGGCAGTATCCATGTTGCCATTCCAGGAAAGATAACCAACAGCGCCACCAAAGATACCCCGCTTCTCTGGCTCCAGCTCATCAATGATTTCCATCGCCCTGACTTTCGGGGCCCCACTCAGGGTTCCCACGGGCAGCGTCGCTCGAAGCAAATCAATCGGACCCAGATTATCCTTGATCTGTCCCCGGACATTTGATGCGATATGCATAACGTGTGCATAGCGCTCGACGGTCATCATCTCGCTGACTTCAACGGATCCTGTTTTGCAAACCTTACCGATATCATTTCGACCAAGGTCAATCAGCATCAAATGCTCTGCGATTTCCTTGGGGTCGGCCAGCAGCTCTTTTTCCAACGCCTGGTCTTCAATTTCGTCACGACCTCGCCGTCTTGTGCCCGCAAGCGGGCGCACGGTGACTTCTCCGTGATCAAGTCGGGCCAGTATTTCTGGAGAAGAACTCACTATCTGAAAGTCTTCGAGGTCAAGAAAATACATATACGGGGATGGATTGAGAGAACGCAACGCACGATAAAGATTTAGCGGGTCACTTTCGAACGCAACTGACATTCGCTGGGCGAGAACAACCTGCATGACATCGCCTTCTATGATGTAGTCCTTGATTTTGTCAACGTCTGCTTTGTAGGCCTCCTCGCCGTAACTCGAAACGAAATCGGCCTCATGCAATTGAGGGCCACGTACAGGCTCATGAAGATCCTTCGGGACATTCGACTGCAGGTCCTGTTTCATCTGCTGGAGTCTGGTCTGCGCCAGTTCAAAACTTCCGTCAACCGCTGGATCAGCATGGGTTATCAGGTGGATACGCCCGAGCACGTTATCAAAAACAATCACGTCATTGGAGACCATGAGAATGATGTCAGGCGTTCCCAGGGTGTCTTGCGGCGCGCTCTGACTTATCTTTTTCTCGACATAGCGAATTGTGTCGTAGCCAAAGTAGCCCACCAGACCGCCGGTATAGATCGGCAAGCCAGCAAGCTCCGGGTAGGAAAATCGCGCCTGGAACTCTTCGACAAAGGCCAGCGGATCTTCAACACTAAACTGATCGGTGACCTCGCCTGATTCCTCCACCGTAATCTCGTAGCCGGTGATTTTAACGACACAATCAGACGGTAGACCAACCAACGAGTAACGGGCCCATTTCTCTCCTCCCTGGGCAGCGGATTCAAGGAGATAACTATAGGGGCCTCTTGCTACTTTTACATAACAGGATAACGGCGTATCCAGGTCAGCAAACATGGTTCGAACCACAGGAACATGGTTGTATCCATCTTTGCCTAATTTAATAAATTGTTCAGGTGTCATTTCTCTCTACCGGGTTTTAAAGCTTTTTCTGGAAAGCTTTTTTGTACGAACAGGGGCTTGCACCCCGGAGGTGGCTTCAGCGATAGCTTCGCCAATAGAGAGAAAGAGTCGGCAAGCGCGCGCCGATTGAATACCTGGAGAGAGCGTTCATGAGTAATCTCATTTATCAGCCGGGAAGCTTAAAACAAGCCCTATGTGTTTGACAAGAATGTGTTTGACAAGATTGAAGGCCCCGGAAAGCATTCCCTGTCACGGGGCGCTTATAGCCGATATAGCCGATTTCATCGCCGATATCGTGGCAGAGTAGTCTTTATTACCGAAGATTGCTGACCCGGCAACAAAGGTATCCGCCCCCGCGGATGCAATTTCGCCGATATTGTCTACTTTAACGCCACCATCAATCTCGAGCCGGATATCGAAGCCGCTGCTATCAATCCTTTGTCGGGCTTGCCGCAATTTATCAAGTGCGCCAGGAATAAAAGACTGGCCACCAAATCCCGGATTAACGGACATAATCAAGATCATGTCGACCTTGTCCATCACATAGTCAAGGTAGTGCAAGGGCGTCGCAGGGTTAAAAACCAGGCCACTTTTACACCCCAGAGAACGAACCAGTTGCAGGGACCGGTCTATATGGGCAGAAGCCTCCGGGTGGAACGTAATATAGGTGGCGCCAGCGGCCGCAAAATCCTCAATCAGTCCATCGACAGGACTGACCATCAGGTGCACATCGATAGGCGCCTCAATTCCGAACCCTCGAAGGTCGCTGCATATCTTGGGTCCGAAAGTCAGCACGGGGACATAGTGGTTATCCATGACATCGAAGTGAATAATGTCAGCACCTGCCTCAAGCACTGTGCGGACTTCATCTCCCAGACGGGCGAAATCCGCTGACAATATCGACGGAGCGATCATATTCGCCTTTTTTCCCACTGGGGGTACTCCTTTTTGCTCGCCATTCTACTGACTTCAATTTGCTTTTACTAACGGCCATCAGGCCCCAACCAGGCACGGCCTGCTAACGAGCAGGCTATGTCGATTAACCCAGTTTCTTTCGCAGCCCATTGAGCCGCGTCTCCGTGCCAACGTCGCACCAATAACCATCGTGTTTGATGCCCAGGAATCTTCCCGCCCCAACGGCTTCATCAAACACCTGGCGCAACATAAACACAGACTCTGGAACATCCCTCACCAGGTCCGGGTGCAGCATTGCTGTTCCGGTGAAAGTTAACTTATCGCCATCCAGCTGCAGGAGCGAATTCTCACCAAGCGCGTAGTCACCATTCGGATGATGTTCCGGGTTGTTGGTCATCACCAATAGCCCCAGCATTCCAGCGGGTAATTCCTTCGGTAACAGGTTCAGGTCAAAATCCAGGTACGTATCAGCACTGGTCACAAGAAATGGCGCTTCACCCAACATCGGGAGGGCTTTTTTGATACCCCCACCGGTTTCCAAAAGGTCAGCCTCGATTGAATAGCTGATGTTTATCCCTAGCCGAGATCCGTCACCCAACCTTGACTGAATCTGGTCGCCAAGATGGTGAAGGTTGATGACAACCTCCTGGATACCGGCCTCCCTCAGACGCGCCAGTTGATGTTCAATCAGCGACTTCCCCCCTACCTCAATCAAGGGTTTAGGCGTCTTATCAGTGATGGGTCTCAGGCGCTTCCCCAAACCCGCAGCCAGCAACATCGCTTTCATCGCATCACCGGCTTCAGATCACTAACCCTTGGCAGGATTTCGTCAAGCAACCATTGATGGAGAGCTTCGAGCTCAGGATAAATCGCTGAAGTTTCAACCAGGTAATCAATCACCAGCGGGATATCTTCAAGATAGCCTGGTTTTCCATCCCGCAAATTCAACCTGCTGAAGATCCCCACGCACTTCAGATGCCTTTGCGCGCCCATAAGGTCAAACCATCTCAGGATTGGCGCGTGTGACGCCACCAGGCCCAGACCTGCCAGTTGCTGACGAAAGTCATCAACGACCTGTTCAACCAGTTCTCTGTCGAACCGGTAGTAACAGTCTTTGTAGAGCGATACCAGATCGTAGGTGAGAGGTCCGACAACCGCATCCTGGAAATCTATAATCCCCGGGTTCTCTGCCGCTGCCACCATCAGGTTTCTGCAGTGAAAGTCCCTGTGCACGAACCCTGTGGGTTGCTCAAGCGCACTGCTCAAGAGATATTCGTAAACTTCCTCAAGCATCCGGGTCACATCACTGTTAACTTTCATACCCAGCTGTCCCTCTAGGAACCATTCGTGGAACAGCTTCATTTCCGCTTTCAATTTCGGCGCATCGTAGGGGGGTAGATCACAGGTGACGGGTAAAAGCTTCAGAATCGCTCGAACTGCATCCCCGTAAAGGGCAGGCATTGCTGCCGGATTCTCCATCAATTCGTCAAGGTAGAGTCTGTCGCCAAGGTCCGTGACAGCAAGATAACCAAGGCTGTAATCAAACGCCTTGACCTCCGGGCAATTTAGACCGGCGTCGCAAAGTGCAGAGGAAATTTTAACGAAACTTTCGTTGTCCTCATGTTCCGGCGGTGCATCCACAAAAACGAGGCCCACCCCCCCTTCACTGAATCTAAAATACCGCCTGAAACTGGCGTCGTCTGAAACTGGCACGAGCACAGCAGATCTGGGAATATTGGCGTTTGCGACGGTCGTTCTGGCCCATTCTGCCAGGCCAGCCGCTCGACCGTCGGCTTGTTGAGATACATCTTTCATGAAAACTGACTGACCTGCTATGTCGAATGCTTTATTATCCCCGCAATGCTTCGATCGACACAATTTTTTAATGGCGCACCATCAATGATCAGGCAGCTTTGCTACGTTAACGCTCTTACCAAGCTTCTTTTCTGCTCTGTTTTTGCTTTTGCGGTTCCAGTTCTCGCAGATTCTGCCGCAGAAACCGACTGGCGCCTGTCCAGCGAACCGGGCCACTGCCAGGGAGAGTATATCGACGGTTCAATCAAGACGAGTACCGCTGAGAACTCCAATAACACCCAGTCTATAAGGGCCAGCTCTGACAGCGCGCTCCACGTGAAGGACCTTTCCACGACACTGACCGGCAATGTATCTGTTAATCAGGGCTCCCAGTTGCTGAACGGCGATTTCTTCACCCTGGACGCGCAGACTGAAGACTACACCGTCGAAGGCCATGTGCAACTCAGGCAAAATGGCTTGCTTATCCAGGGTGCCAGGGTCGAAGGAAACTTTTTTAATGGCACTGCGGCCGTAGACAGCGCCAGTTTTCTGTTACACGAGAACCGCCTTCGTGGCACGGCGAGATCTCTCAAGAAAGATGAACGCGATACGCTGACGATAACTGAAGGTGACTTCACGACGTGTGAACCTGGCAGCAATACATGGGCAATTCGTGGTAAGGAAATAGAGCTCATCAGTTCAGAGGGATATGGAATCGCACGGCACGTCACACTGCGAATCAAGGATGTTCCTGTTGCCTACTCCCCCTACTTTAGATTCCCGATTGATGATTCACGTCAATCAGGTTTTCTATGGCCAGCCGTCGGTCAGGATAGTGACGGAGGTACAGATGTCGCCATACCTTACTATTTCAACATCAGCCCAAACCTGGATGCTACCTATACGCTCCGAAGCATTTGGAAACGCGGGATAATGCACGAAGGCGAACTCCGATACCTGAACAACTACGGTGAGAACCTGGTGGCCGGAACCTTCCTGCCTTCCGATGATCAATATGATGAGCGCGATCGGATCACACCGGCTAACGTTTCGGGCTTTGACAAGCAGGATCGATGGCTTGGGCACTTCAGCCACAAGGGACGAACTGGCCCGTGGTCCTCTTCGGTCAACTATACGAGTGTCTCGGACATTGATTATCTCGATGATCTCGGTGGATTCACCAACACCAACTCCAATTTTGACAATGCCCTGGATACCGCAAACAGCCCTGCGCTGTTAAGAACCGGCGCTATTTCGTATACCACAAATTCCTGGCGATCCAACCTGGAACTGCGAAGCTTCCAGCAGCAAAACCAGATCCAGCGTAAACAGTATGAAATTCTTCCCCGGCTGACCGTAGCGGGATCAAAATCATTCGGCTTGATCAAATCTTCTGCCTTACTGCAGGCAACCGTATTCGAGAAATCTGCTGACATAGCACCTGAAGGTTCACGGGTTGTTGCTGATGTCAGCACCAGCGCTCCCTTTCACAATAGCTGGGGGTACATAACGCCGGGCCTTCGATACATCCATCGAAGCTATAATCTTGACAACGAACTGCCTGGCTCACGAGACAATGCAACCATCAATACCGGACTCGCATCACTCGATATGGGGCTCACGTTTGAGCGGCGCACGTCTATAGGAAACAAGGGCTTTCACCAGACCCTGGAACCCAGGCTTTACTACCTCTACGCGGAAGACGAATCCCAGGATGACCTCCCGATATTCGATTCGTTGATCCTTACCCCAAGCTATGACGGCTTGTTTCGGCAAAACCGATATGCAGGATATGACAGGGTTGGTGACGCCAACCAGATAGCCCTGGGGATCACGACGCGATACCTGGACGAAACAACCGGGGCACAACGACTGTCCATCAGCGCCGGGCAGGTCTTTTACATGGAGGATCGCACCGTTAATGACGCTGATTTCATCGGCAACAACCCCCTTGATGACACTTCTCCCGTATTTGTAAGCCTTGATGCCCAGGCTAAGCGCCTGGGCCTGCGCGCGAGCTACGAACACGATACCGAAAACAATCGTTCCAATCGGGGCTCGATTGCGCTGCGATATATCAGTGATAGTGACGCCATTTTCAACTTCAGCTATTCAATGGTAGACACACTTCAGCAAAGGACCTTCAGATATCGCGAAGAGACGGACCTGTCTTTCCGGTGGCCCCTGGGCCGAACAAAGGCCTGGAGTCTTGTGGGCAGATGGAACTATGGCTGGGATGGAAGTCAAACAATAGAGTCTTTGTTCGGAGTCGAATACAATGACTGCTGTTGGAAAACGCGCGTTGTCTTCCGCCGGAACCTAAAAGAACCAAGAATTGTCGCTGTTTCGACCCCGGGATCTCCAACGGAGTTCGTCAAGGATCGAAGGGCCGATAGTGGTATTTATTTCGAGTTCCAGTTAAAAGGACTTGCCTCTCTGGGAGGTCGACTCGACAATTTGCTTCACAATTCAATACCAGGATACAACCCTGGCAGGTAGACAGATGAAATTCATACCCTTGCTAACAGCCTTGCTAACAACACTTGCCCTGACTTCGCTTACCGCACCCAGCTACGCTGCCGTGGTTCTGATCGACAGGATCGCTGTCGTCGTCGACCAGGATGTCATCATGCAATCAGAAATTGATGAACGCATGGAAGGCATCAAGGCTCAGATCGCCGCGCAACCTCAGGCACGGGTCCCTTCAGACGATGTGCTGCAGGAGCAAATAATCGAGAGACTCGTTCTCGAGAACCTTCAGCTCCAAATGGCTGATCGTGCTGGTATCCGGATCAGCGATGATGAGCTAAATGAGGCGCTTTCCGGTATCGCCGCACAGAACCAGATGACGTTGAATCAATTTCGGGTTGCCCTGGCAAACGACGGCGTCAGCTGGGCAGCAATGAGAGAACAGGTCAGACGTGAGTTCGCCATCAGCAGGGTCCAGCAAGGCATGATGCGAAGACGAATAGAGGTTACGGAACAGGAGATTAATAATTTCCTTGCAACCGACGTTGGTGAAGCCTTGACCTCTGATCAATACAGACTGGGGCACATCCTGATCGCCTTACCATCAAAACCTTCCGCGAAGGACATTCGCGCGGCGCAGGGCAAGGCTGACGCTATCTACACAAAACTAACGGATGGTGATGACTTTGGCAGTCTCGCGATAGAGTTTTCAGATGACCAGAACGCGCTGGAAGGCGGGGACATGGGCTGGCGCAAACCAGCTCAATTACCCAGCATGTTCTCTGACCTTGTAACAGACATGGAGGCCGGGGACATAAAGGGCCCGATCAAGAGTGGTCGTGGATTCCACCTTATTAAAGTGATGGAAAAACGGGGGGCAACGACGGAAGGACAGATTGAACAAACCGAGGTTCGACATGTGTTGATCCAGCCAAACGAAATCAGAACCGAAGAGGAAAGCCGGGATCTTGCCATCAGTCTACGAGAGGAAGTTATCGAGGGCAGGGATTTCGCCGAGGTCGCCAAGCTGTATTCTGACGATCCCGGGTCTGCCTTAAGTGGCGGAGACCTGGGCTGGACTCGCGCCGGGGTTTTCGTTCCCGAGTTCGAGTCCACCATGAAATCATTGGACCAGAACCAGGTTAGCAATGTATTTAAGACCGTCCATGGTTACCACTTCCTGGAAGTGACCGGGCGCCGAGTTGAGGACTTCAGCGAACGCTTCAAGATGGGGCAGGCAGAGAACTACCTGAGAAACCAGAAATTTGACGAAGAACTCGAAAACTGGACCAGAGAAATCAGGGACAAGGCGTTTGTCGAAGTCAAAATCTAGACTGGCAGTCACTCCCGGAGAACCCGCTGGTATAGGTCCCGATGTTTGCCTCCAGGCATTCCAACAAAACAGTCAGCAGGCAGAGCTGATCTATTTTGCTGATCCTGACCTGATTCAGAACCGGGCTGATGATCTCAAGATAGAAATCGCCATTAATGACGTTACCTTGGCGCCATTTAATGTCGCCAGGTTCAACGTTCATCCTGTAAAAACCTCTGCGGTTGTGGTTCCCGGAACTGCTAATACGGACAATGCAGGCTACGTTATCGAGACTCTGGAACAGGCGCTCTCGTCATGCCTGGCCGGAGAAACAGGCGGTATCGTCACAGGACCGGTCAACAAATCAATTATCAATGACGCGGGTATCCCTTTTTCCGGCCATACCGAATGGTTCGCTGACAAAACCGGCACGCCTCGCGTCGTCATGATGCTCGCCGGTGAGACCCTGCGAGTGGCGCTTGCGACAACTCACCTGCCGCTCGCAAAGGTGAGTGAAGCCATCACGCAAACCTCTTTAATGGAAGTCGCCAGCATCCTGCACGCGGAGCTCGTAAAAAAGTTTGGCATTGATCACCCTAAAATCCTGGTATGCGGCCTGAACCCCCATGCCGGGGAAAACGGGCATCTCGGTAGAGAGGAAATCGACACCATCATCCCTGTTATTAAAGCCCTGCAGAAACAGGGGCTGGATTTCGAAGGCCCACTCCCCGCAGATACGCTGTTTACGCCTGTCAATCTTGAACGGACCGATGCAGTACTCGCGATGTATCACGACCAGGGTTTGCCTGTGCTGAAGTATGTAACCTTCGGGCAGGGCATCAACATAACCCTTGGCCTGCCAATAGTGCGCACGTCCGTTGATCACGGCACAGCTTTTGACCTTGCAGGATCAGGACGATCAGACTGCTCAAGCCTGGTGGCTGCAGTTCGCTGCGCCGTCGAGCTTTGCGCCTGATGGTGCTGCGCGCAAGAAAAAGATTTGGGCAAAACTTCCTGGTAGACAATGGGATGATCCAGAAAATAATTGGGTCCATCGATATCAAGCGGGACGATCATATTGTTGAAATAGGACCGGGGCGGGGAGCATTAACCCAGCCTCTCAGCGACAGTCGGTGTGACCTCACCCTGATCGAGATTGACCGCGACCTCGCAGCCGAATTGTCAGCTCGCTTTCCTGATGCGAAGCTGATCAACCAGGATGTGCTGAAGATAGATTTCAATACGTTTGCGGGCAATTCTCCCATTCGTATCATCGGCAACCTGCCTTACAACATCTCGACGCCACTGTTGTTCAAGTTGTTTGATTCGGGAGAACATATCCAGGACATGTACTTCATGCTGCAACGCGAAGTTGTTGACAGGATGACCGCAGCGCCTTCAACAAAAGCCTACGGCAGGTTATCGGTCATGACCCAACTTCATTGCGAGACAGAAAAACTGTTTGAAGTACCCCCCCAGGCATTTTCACCCCGCCCAAAAGTACAAAGCGCCGTGATCCGATTAACACCAAACAGAAAAGCGACGGATGTTGACCGGAAGCTGCTGGAAGGCATTCTCATCCAGGCTTTTTCGATGCGCCGTAAAACAATTCGCAATGCGCTCAGAAAATTCCTGACCGTGGAGGAACTGGAGTCGCTTCACCTTGACCCCCAACTGCGCCCTGAAAACCTGACCATTGCCGATTACCTTTCCTGCACGCGGTTTGTAGGAGACAGGCAGTGAGCACCTATGTTTTTGGTGACGTACAGGGTTGCTTCGATGAATTACAAAATCTACTCGACCGGGTCGGCTACCAGTCAGGTCAGGATCACCTCTGGTTTGCCGGTGACCTCATCAATCGCGGTCCCCGCAATGTGGAAGTAATGGATCTGGTCATGTCTGAACCGAACGTCAAGTGTGTCTTGGGTAACCATGACCTTCACTTTCTTGCTATTGCCACAGGCCAGCAAACACTGAAACGCAGCGATACGATCGAGGACCTGCTCAATAGCCCAAGGCTCGATGAGTATATTCACTACCTGAGGCATCTTCCGGTTCTTTACTATGCCGACGATGAAAACCTGGCCCTGGTTCACGCTGGCATTCCCCCGCAAATGGACATCAATACCTGCCTGGCACTTGCCGGCGAAGTAGAGGCAATCCTTCAATCGGACCAGCATCCGGATTTTTTTGCAGCAATGTACGGCAACGAACCCAGCACGTGGAATAACGAACTCGCGGGGATGGATCGACTTAGAATCATTACCAACTACTTTACGCGAATGCGCTACTGTACCCGCGACGGTGAACTGGAGCTTACCCACAAAACGGACATCCAACCCGAAGGCTTCGCGCCATGGTTTACATTCGAGCGCAGTGACCGGCTGCAGGTTTTATTTGGGCACTGGGCCGCCTTGAACGGTCACACCGGTGTCGACTTTGCTATCCCGCTTGATACAGGATGTGTCTGGGGACGGGAACTGACGGCAATGCGTTTGGAAGACAAAACCTTTTTCTCAGTAGAAGCGCGATCGTGACGATGGATGTATACCTGGTTGGCGGCGCCGTCCGCGATGCCCTCCTTGGTTTGCCAGTGACAGAAAGGGACTATGTTGTCGTCGGTGCGACGGAACAGGAAATGCTGGACG